>OLRK01000850.1_pt1 | contig 30667 bp, 21 predicted proteins | sample 1672911 | NCBI WGS metagenome assembly OLRK01 (sample SAMEA3136736, study PRJEB25190) | human gut metagenome | biome: human gut; feature: human-associated habitat; material: faeces | place: Austria | collected 2013 | reverse complement strand
AAGCCAGTATCCTCCGTCCGGCTTCGCCGGCCACCTCCTTATAAATAAGGAGGCTCACCCAATTCCTATTCTTTCCGTCAGAATCCCTTTCCTCAACACAGCAGCAAATCCTTCGCTGGCGCTTTGAATGACGCCTTACCGTATCCCGTCATTCAGAGCGGAAGTAAGAATGCTGTATGAGAATGAGGAAAAATCACAACATGACACAGAGCGAAGAGTCTATTATACTGATGACGCCTTACCGTCTTATACAAGGATCATGGAGTCGGCCGTCAGAAGGAGCTGCTGGCGCACGCAGCGCGGCTGAGGATACTTAATCGCCATGATGACTCAAATCGTAAAAGAACTATTAGCTTATAGCTAATAGCCAACAGCCAACAGATGACAGCTAACAGCTAACAACTAATGGCTGACAGCTAACAGCTGATAGCTTTTATCTTCTTAACGTCTTCCCCCAACATAAAAACCGACCCATTATTTGTATGGATCGGTTCTTTTGTTTGGATCAAAGGGTTCCTGTCGTTTTGAGCCGTGTCAGTGCACGCTGGAGAGCGAGTTTGGCACGGTCGACATCGATTTCTTTGCTCTTGGACGCAAGCCTGTCTTCTGCACGTTTCTTCGCGGCTTGGGCACGGGCAATATCGATGGTATCCGCCAGCTCCGCCAGGGGGGCTACGATATTTACCTGATTGTCCTTTATTTCCAGGAAACCGCCAAATACGGCCACCTTTTGTTCCTTTCCGCCTTTAATGATGCGCACGGGGCACATTTCAAGAGCGGCTGCCAGAGGCAGATGGTTTTTCATGACGGCAAATTCGCCGTCCGCCGCACGGGCCACCACCATTTCCACGCCGGTTTCTCGATAAATCGGTCCGTCGGGGCTGATGACTTCCACGTGCATGGGATTCGTAAGGGTATCAGCCATGGCTTATTCCCCTTTCTTCATCTTTTCAGCCTTTTCGATCGCTTCATCAATTGTGCCGACCATGTAGAACGCGCCTTCAGGCATATCATCGTGCTGGCCTGCAAGGATTTCCTTGAAGCCGCGGATGGTTTCCTTCAGGGATACGTATCTGCCGGGGGAGCCTGTAAACTGTTCGGCTACGAAGAAGGGCTGAGACAGGAATCTCTGTACCTTTCTTGCGCGGGCTACGATGACTTTGTCATCATCGGAAAGTTCTTCCATGCCCAGGATGGCGATGATATCCTGCAGTTCTTTGTAGCGCTGCAGAATAGCCTGTACGCCGCGGGCCACTTCGTAATGCTCTTCACCCAAAACATTCGGGTCAAGGATACGGCTGGTGGAGTCCAGCGGGTCTACTGCCGGATAGATGCCCAGTTCCGCGATGGAACGGCTCAGTACGGTGGTAGCGTCCAAGTGTGTAAATACGCCTGCCGGAGCCGGATCCGTCAAGTCATCGGCCGGTACGTATACGGCCTGGATGGATGTGATGGAACCGTCTTTGGTGGAAGTGATGCGTTCCTGCAGTTCGCCGATATCGGTAGCCAGTGTCGGCTGGTAGCCTACGGCGGACGGCATACGCCCGAGCAGCGCGGATACTTCGGAACCTGCCTGTACGAAACGGAAAATATTATCTACGAAGAGCAGGACGTCCTGTCCCTGTTTGTCGCGGAAATATTCAGCCATGGTCAAACCGGTGAGAGCTACACGCATACGCGCTCCCGGAGGTTCGTTCATCTGGCCGTATACCAGCGCAACTTTGGAAAGAACGCCGGAGTCTTTCATTTCTCCCCAGAGATCGTTCCCTTCACGGGTACGTTCGCCGACGCCGCAGAATACGGAGCAGCCGGAGTGTTCTGTCGCCACGTTATGGATCAATTCCTGGATAAGAACGGTCTTACCTACACCCGCACCGCCGAAGAGCCCGATCTTACCGCCTTTTGCATACGGAGCGATGAGGTCGACGACTTTGATGCCGGTTTCAAAAATTTCGGTTGCCGGAGACTGGTCTTTAAAAGCCGGTGCCGGACGATGAATAGGCCAGTAGTCAGATGCCGGTACTTTTGTATCGTCATTGTCGACGGTCTGTCCGAGTACGTTGAAAATACGTCCCAGGCATCCGTCGCCGACCGGTGCCGCAATAGCACGGCCGGTATCTACTGCTTTCATTCCGCGTACCATGCCATCGGTGGAACTCATCGCAACGGTGCGGACTACGCCGTCACCTAAGTGCTGCATGGTTTCACAGATAACATCTACCGGAACAGTGCCTTCTTCATCTTTGACATGAATTGCGTTATAGATGGCAGGAAGTTCCTGATCGTCGGAAAAAGCGATATCGACGACAGCGCCCATGACCTGTACGACCTTGCCTACCTGTCCCTGCTGTTCATTTGCCATGAAGAAGCATTCCTCCTTAATCAAATTAAGCCGGTTTATTCGAGAGCTGCCGCACCGCCGACAATTTCGGAAATTTCATTGGTGACCTGTGCCTGACGCGCTTTGTTGTACGTAAGGTTGAGGTCGGCAATTCTTTCCGTCGCGTTGTCAGTGGCAGCGGACATGGCCGCCATACGGCTGCCCAGCTCGGACGCCGCGGATTGCAGCATCGCATTATAAACCTGTACTTGTATATATTCAGGAAGCAGTTTGGAAAGCACTGCCGCCGCATTGGGAAGGAAAATATAGGGATCTTCCTCGATACGGAGGAAATCCTGTCTTTCTTTTTCCCATTCGCTGGCAGCCGCTTTTGCTGCTTCTTCCGTTTTTCCCTCAGCCGGCGCTTCAATGGGGAGCAGCCGGTCTACCCGGACCTGCTGGCGGAGGGCGGTGATGAATTTGGTATAAATAATATAAACTTCATCGACTTCTTCTTTTGTGAAGTATTCCACCATCTCTTTGGAGAGATCGATGGAATCCTGAGCCGACGGCTTATCAGAAAAGCCGAAATGATAGGTATCGGGATCATACCCGCGGAATTTCAGATAATTCTTCGCCTGTTTCCCGCAGACATATAAAGCGTATGCAGAACGATCTTTTCCGGAGATTTCCTGCAGGGTACGCTTCATCACGTTGGAGTTATAAGCGCCGGCAAGGCCTTTGTCGCCGCAAATGACGAGATATCCGACCTTCTTTACTTCGCCTGTCCTGAAGAGCGGGCTTGTAAATCCGGGTGTCACCGAAGAAGCACGGCGCAGGAGCTCTCCGATCTTTTCCGCATAAGGACGGGAGCCGTTTGCCTTTTCCTCCGCTTTGCGCAGACGGGCGGCGGCTACCATCTTCATGGCTTTCGTGATCTGCTGGATGTTGGTGACGGATTTTATGCGCCCTTTTATATCACGCGTACTTTCCAATCAGATCACCCCTCTACCGTTTCAGACTTTTCTTCTGTTTCGCTTTGTGCCTTGTAACGTTTCTTGAATTCATCAAGAGCTTCTCTGAGTTTCGCTTCATTTTCATCTGTCAGCTTCTTTTTATCCACGATATCAGCGCCGATTTCCGGATGGCTGCTGTGGAGGAAATTCAGAACCTGCTGTTCAAACCCGACAACCTGGTCTACGTCCACGTCATCAAGATACCCCTTGACGGCCGTGTAGATCGCCATAACCTGGTCTTCGACCGGATAAGGGGAATACTGCGGCTGCTTCAGAATTTCCGTCGTCCTCTGGCCGCGGTCGATCTGCGCTTTGGTGGCAGCGTCAAGATCGGAACCGAACTGGGCAAATGCCGCCAATTCACGGAACTGTGCCAGATCCAGACGCAGCGTGCCTGCGACCTGTTTCATGGCCTTAATCTGCGCGGAACCGCCTACACGGGATACGGACAGGCCGACATTGATGGCCGGACGGATCCCGGAATAAAAGAGTGCCGTTTCCAGATAAATCTGTCCGTCCGTGATGGAAATGACGTTTGTCGGAATGTACGCACCGACATCGCCTGCCAGTGTTTCAATGATCGGCAGCGCGGTAATGGAGCCGCCGCCCAGCGCATCGGACAGACGTGCCGCACGTTCCAGCAGACGGGAATGCAGATAGAATACGTCACCGGGGTAAGCTTCGCGTCCCGGCGGACGACGCAGCAGAAGCGACATGGCGCGGTAAGCGACAGCATGTTTGGAGAGGTCGTCATAGATAATGAGGACATCTTTGCCCTGGTGCATGAAATGTTCCGCAATGGATACACCGGAGTATGGTGCAAGGTACTGCATCGGAGACCCTTCGGAAGCACCGGCATGTACGATGATGGAGTAATCCATAGCGCCGGCAGCTCTCAGCCGTTCGTATACACGGACGACATTGGAGTTCTTCTGCCCGATGGAAACATAAATACAAATGACATCCTGCCCCTTCTGGTTCAGAATGGTATCAATAGCGATGGCGGTCTTGCCTGTACCGCGGTCGCCGATGATCAGCTCACGCTGTCCGCGGCCGATCGGGACCATGGAGTCGATACATTTCAGACCGGTCTGCAGCGGGACGTTTACCGGCTGTCTGTCGGCAATGCCCGGAGCTTTGATTTCAATGTCGCGATAAGCGTCAGTCTTGATTTCGCCTCTGCCGTCAATCGGCTGTCCCAGTGCATTGACCACGCGGCCGATGACCGCATTGCCTACGGGAACCTGCATCAGACGGCCCGTTCTCTTTACTACGTCGCCTTCCTTGATGGTTTCCGCATTCCCCAGAAGAACGGCACCTACATTGCTTTCTTCCAGGTTCATGGCCATGCCGTAAACGCCGTTCGGCAGTTCCAGCAATTCACCGGCCATGCAGTTTTCAAGGCCATATACATGGGCGATACCGTCGCCGACTTCAAGAACCGTACCTACTTCATCGACATTGAGGTCTACTTTGTAATTTTCAATCTGTTTTTTAATGACAGATGTAATTTCATCTGAACTGATTTTCATATCCTGTAAGTCACCTCAATCTCTTTGCATCATTTGCGAGCGGAGCGCCGCAAGCTGGCGGGCTATGGATCCGTCAATCAGACGGTCTCCCATCCGGACCGTGAATCCGCCTATCAAAGATGCGTCTACTTTCTGTTTCATGATAATTTTGCTTCCCGTGATTTCCGCAAGTTTGGCTTTCAAAGCGTCCACCTGGGATTTGGTCAATGGAAACGCAGAGGTTACCACGGCTTCCTCCATGCCCATCCCATGATGCGCAAGATTGGCATAGACATCCGCCATGGCAGCAAAATCAGCGATGCGGCCTTTGTCGATAACAACATAGCAGAACTGTAAAACTATCGGCTGCACCTTATCTGCAAATAACTTATTTATAGTATCTTTCTTGACATCCTTAGCAAGCAGAGGATGGTTCAGAATCTCCCCGAGCTCTTTGCTTTTCCCTATGGTATCGGCAATGAGGCGGAGATCTTCTTCCGTTTGTTCCAGGCAGTGCTGCTCTGCGGCAATTTCATAGATGGCTCGTCCGTACTTCTTTGCAAGGATTACGTTCTTATCCATGATTACTTACCTGCCTGCCCGGCATCCAGTCTTGCGATGCTTTCCGCTATGAGCCGGTCATTCGTATCCGGCGTCATATTTTTGCTGATGATCTTCGATGCAATATCACAGGAAAGAGCGGCCACCTGCGCCTTCAGATCCTCCAAGGCATCCTTGCGTTCCCTTTCGATCTGTTTAGCAGCCTGGACTTTTTCCCTCTCAATAGCCACATGGGCCTCATCGATCTGCGCCTGGGCCTGTACCTTGGCCTCTTTTACGGCCTTATCCACGATCCCCTGTGCGGCGACCTGGGCATTGGCAAGTTCCGCTTCCAGATCGGATTTGAGCTTGGCCGCCTCCGCGCTGGACCGGGCCGCGCTGTCCAGATCATTCCGGATCTTGTTCCTGCGGTCATCCATGACCTTCAGCATCGGCTTATAGCAGAAATGTGCCAAAACGGCAACGAGAATGATAAAGTTGAGGATTGAAATCAGCAGCGTACCATTTAATTCTACCAATGAAATCCCCTCCTTAGGCTAACAATGAATTGGAATTAGCCGAGGAAAGGATTGGCGAATACGAGGACGAGAGAAATAACGATAGCGATAATCGGAATAGATTCTACCAGGCCGATGCCGACAAGCATGGAAGTGAAGAGCTGCCCCTGAATTTCCGGCTGGCGGGTCATGCCGTCGATAGCGTGGGATGCTACTTTAGAATCGCTGAATGCAGCTGCAAATGCGGCAACTGCGGCAATCAGCGCAGATGCGATAAGGGAATACTGAACAACAATAGTCTGATCCATGGTAATGATTCCTCCTAAAAATGTAATGCCCCGGTTTTTCCGGATATAATGAGTACCGTTTCGCGGGCGGCGCCGGGCATTTTACGGAGTGCCGCTCCCATTCACCTGCACACCTTCACTTACTCCACGCTTTCCTTGAGATAAATGGAAGTCAGCGTAGTGAAAATGTACGCCTGGATCAATCCGACCACAAGGCTGAACACGACCCAGAGCAAAGGTACAAGCACAGGTGCCAACGCGTAGAGGATTTCCATCAGGATTTCCCCTGCCAGAATATTGCCGAATAGACGCATTGCCAGTGTCACCGGCCGGGAAAGTTCTTCTACAATATTGATGATCACGAACGGCGGCATGGGTTCAAAGAAATGTTTCAGCCATTTGCCGAATCCCCTGTTCCTGATATAAACGAAATGAATACATAATGTGCCGGTCAGTGCCAGCCCCAGGGTCGTATTCACATCATTTGTCGGAGACGCCGTCAGATGGGCTGTCGGCAGAAGCCCGATTTCATTGGCCACAAAGATGAACATGAAAAGCGTCAGCAGGAAATAAACAACCTTTTTATAATGCGATCCCATATTCTTCTCAAACTGGGAGCATAGCGGCTCAATGATCATTTCCACCGCATTCTGGATACCGCTTGGAACGAGCGAACGCCCCCGGCTCGCAGCAAAGACGATAATAAATACTATGAGAGCAGTAAGCCATTGTGTAAAAATCGTATCCAGATTGACCGACATTCCGAAAAGCTGTGCAACCATATGTGTACCTGTATGAAGATGCATAGTCTCACCCCCTCTCTGTTTTGGACGTCAGGAAAATATTATTATTCTTATTCCACACTATTGCCTTGCCCAGATAGTAGCAGGGAACAGTGACAATAAGCCCGCCAGGAAACCGAGAATGGAAAGCGGTGTCCACAAAACCACCGCCGCCGCCAGCCCCGCTTCCACAAAAAGCCGGGAGCCTGCAAGCGCGGCGCCCATCTGGCCTATGTAGGCCGCGTCCCGCTCTTCTTTCTCCCAGTGGATGTAACGCTGTTTCATGTACAAGAAAAAAAGAATATGAAATACGACGCCGGCGGCAAATCCTGCCGCTACAGTCCATTCCCACTTCAAAAATGCGGCGGCCGCGCCGACAGCGCCTATGGCTGCCAGACGGCTGACCACTCTATCCGCAAAAGCAGGGAATACCGTATCATACTTCATTTCTTACTTTCCTATCATTTTTCTAATTATGGCCCACAATCCGGATATGGCGCCCAAAAGGGATAACCCGATAAGGCCGAAAGGATACGTCCCCAAGTATTCATCACACTTAAGTCCGCCCCAGATACCGAGGCCGATACAGGAAAGAAGGGTCATGCCCGCTCCGCCTGCCACAGCGATACTGCGCATCGGATTGAACTCTTTTCCTTTATCTCCCTGTCCTCCGGCATTCTTCATGGCCATCTCCGGCATGTGCATATCATGAAAAACTGCACGCAAAATACGTACAGCTCTACCCATACAAAGTTATTGTAACATATGCGGATTTACTTAGCTATAAATTTAGACGGTTTTTTATGAGAAATCCCCTCCGCATACAAAAGCGTCTCCACGATGCGCCCGGCGGATCTGCCGTCACCGTAAGGATTCACTGCTTCCGCCATCGCATGATATGCTGCCTCATCGGTCAGCAGCCGGTATGCCGTCTGATAAATCTTCTCTTCCCCGGTGCCTACCAGTTTTACCGTCCCCGCCGCTACCGCTTCGGGGCGCTCTGTCGTATCGCGAAGGACAAGAACGGGTTTCCCCAGACTCGGCGCTTCCTCCTGTATGCCGCCTGAATCGGTCAGCACAAGGGCGGACCGCGCCATCAGATTCGTGAAAGGCTCATACTCCATCGGTTCCACAAGATGGATGCCCGCAGCACCGTCCAGCTCTTCCTCCACCGCTTCACGGACAAGAGGATTCCGATGGACAGGAAATACCACTTCCGTATCCGGTACGGTTTCCACCAGCCGGCGGAGCGCACGGTACACATGATGCATGGGCGCGCCTAAATTTTCACGGCGGTGGGTGGTCACAAGGATGACGCGCTTGTGTTCTTCAATCGCCTGTATTTCTTCATCTTCAAAAGTATAATCTTTCTTTACCGTCGAAAGGAGCGCATCAATGACGGTATTCCCCACGACAAAAATATTTTCATCCTTTTTATTTTCACGGAGCAGATTTTCCCGCGCTGTTTCCGTCGGGGCAAAATGAAGACTGGCCAGGACGCCCGTAAGCTGGCGGTTCGCCTCTTCAGGAAAAGGGGCCGCCAGATCTCCCGTGCGCAGCCCCGCTTCCACATGTCCGACTTTGATTTGCTTGTAAAAAGCGGCAAGCGACGCGGTAAACGTCGTCGTCGTATCCCCATGGACAAGGACATAATCCGGTTTTTCCTTTTCCAGTACTTCTTCCAGTCCGCGAAGGACGCGGGAAGTGATGTCATACAGGGACTGTCCGCTCCTCATGATATCCAGATCGTAATCGACGGGCAGCTTGAAAAGATCCACCACCTGATCGAGCATTTCCCGATGCTGCGCCGTGAGGCAGACCTTCGTTTCTATTTCGGGATGCGCCAGAAGCGACTGCACGACAGGAGCCATCTTTATCGCTTCAGGCCGCGTGCCGAAAACCGTCATGACTTTCACAGGACTACTCCTTTTCATAAAACAAACTGATACAATGAAATATTTCTGTCAATTCCTTTTTTATTTCTCATCTTTTTCCGACGGCGGAAGAACGACCTCTCTCATGACGCCGAGTTTCTTCGCCCAGAAAATAAACACCCCGAGTGTGAGAAGGATCACCGCCACACCGAGAAATGGATTCAGCCTCACCACAAGGAGCGCCGCTGCCGAGAAAAAAGCGGTCAGCGCGTACATGACCAGCACCACCTGTTTCTGCGACAGGCCTGCCGCCAGAAGACGGTGGTGGAGATGATTCTTGTCCGGTGAAAAAATCGGCACCCCTGACTGCCTGCGCCGCACGATAGCAAGTACCGTATCGGTAATGGGCACGGCCAGCGCCACCAAAGGCACGATAAGGACTGCGGCAGCCGCCGTCTTCATAGATCCCATGACCGACACCGCGGCAATCACATACCCAAGGAACATGGATCCCGTATCGCCCATGAAAATTTTAGCCGGATTGAAATTATACTGCAGAAAGCCGAGACACGCGCCTGTCATGGCCACCATAGCGGCAGCCGATACCCACTGCCCCATCTGGAATGCGAGAAGGGCAATGGCAATAGACGCTATCGTGGCGATCCCTGCAGCAAGCCCGTCAAGGCCGTCAATAAGATTAACCGTATTGATAAATCCGATGATCCAGAAAATAGTAAGCGGTATGGAAATAAAGAGAGGAAATTCAATAATCCCCACATAGGGAAGATCGATCCAATCAATATTCACATCAAAAAATATCACAAGCACAGCGGCGGATAAGATCTGCCCGAGAAGTTTCACCTTGGCGGGAAGAGACACGATATCATCTGCAATCCCCACAAAAACAAGACAGGTCGCGCCGATCATAATCCCTGTCATTTCATAAGTAAAGCCCACCGTAAGAATGACGGATACCATAAACCCTGCGTATATGGCAAGCCCGCCCAAACGGGGGACCAGTCCGTGATGCACCTTCCGTGCGTCCGGCTTATCCACGGCGCCGATCTGCACCGCGAAATTCTTTACGGCCGGCGTGAGAATAAACGTCACGGCAAGCGCGGCAAGGAACGTGAACGCGTAAGCGAACAACGAACCACCTCCCCTTTCTATGTATATGGTTATTTTAGCACAACTGATGAAATATTGTTGCCCGCCTGCGGCCTCGAAATAAAGCGGAGCCCAAAAGAAGCGGGAACCGCAAAAGAAAGGCACACGAAACGGAGCACGGCATTTCCGGATCCCGCGCAGCAAAAAACCTCACGGCTGTTTGATCGAAATCATTCCGCCATGAGGCTTTTTATTTTTACTGTTTCGCGCGAATCACGACGCAGCGATACGGCGCTTCTCCGTCGCTTTCTGTAGATACCGCGCCGTCATTCTGGAGCGCCAGGTGGATCATGCGGCGGTCGCCCGCCGACATCGGTTCAAGGCGGATTTCTTCCCCTGTACGCTTCACCTTATCCGCCAGACGGTGCGCCAGCGATTCCAGGGTCTGCCTGCGGCGCTGCCGATAGTCTTCTACATCAAGAAGCACGAAGTAATGGTGACGGAAATTTTTATTTGCCGCCAGATTCGTCAGGTACTGGAGCGCGTCCAGCGTCTGGCCATGCTTTCCGATAAGGATGCCCAGCCCCTCGCCGTGAAGGTTGAAAAGAATGCGTTCTTCATTCACCATCTTTTCAAGCTGCACTTCCATCTTCATTCCTTTGAAAACGCCCGTCAGGAAACGTTTCGCTTCTTCAGCGGCTTCTTCCTGCTCTTCCGCGGAAAACGGAGTTTCCTCACGGCCGCGTTTTTCCTTCTTCGCCGTAAGAACTTCTTCCGTATCGCCGCCCATGACGTTTTCCCCCGGCTCCTCCGCAGCAGAAACGGTTTCTTCCTCTCCGTCTGCAGCCCCGGCAGCAGCCGAAGTCATGTCCCCGGCAGTCTCCGCAGCATCTTCCGTTTCCGATCCTGCCGCGCCGACCTCGACAACGGCATCTTTCTTGTTGAACAAACCGAAAAGTCCGCTTGAGGGCTGTTCAATAACACGGATCACTGCTTCTGCGCGGGAAAGCCCCAGCTTCTTCAATCCTTCTTCCACTGCTTCGTCAACGGTTTTTGCGGTAATTCTGACAGTTTCCATAGTTATCCCTCCGCTTTCCCGGAACTATCCCCGGCCTCTGCCGTCTTTTCAGCAGAAGCCGTTTTTTCTTTTTCATCACCGGCCTTCGGTGCTTCATCGGCCGCCGGTTTCTTTGCTACCTTTTTAATAATTTTTCTGCGGATAATCTTTTTCCTCTTTGTTTTAGCCACAGCCTCTTCATCGGTATGGACAGTGACTACGCCTTTTTTCGAAGGCCCGTTTATCATTTCCTTTCCCTTTTCCCCGCGGAACATGATAAGCTGCTGGAAAAACTGGTAAATATTGCTCACCACCCAGTAAATCACCAAACCGCTCGGAAAATGAAGAGACATCCAGCCGATCATAAGAGGCATCATGAAAAGCATCGTCTTTTGGTTGCCCGGCGCGTCTTTCGGCGTCGTCTGCCAGGAAACAAGGAACGTGGACGCGGCGGAAAGAACAGGCAGGATGTACGTGCCGTCTTCCGCTGCCAGACTTTCAATCCAGAGGAAACCCGCGTGGAGAGGGTCATAACTGAACCCCTGAATCGCATAGTACATCGCGATAAGGAAAGGCATCTGTATGAGCAAAGGCAGGCATCCCGCCATGGGGGACGCATTATGCTCTTTGTACAGACGCCCCATTTCCTGCCGCATCATGGCAGGGTCATTTCTGTACTTCTTCTGGATTTTCTGGATCTCCGGCTGTATTGCCTGCATCGCTTTCATGGAACGGATCTGTTTCACCGCGAGGGGAAGCAGCAGCGTCTTGATGAGTATCGTCAAAACGACGATAGCGATGACGTAATTGGGAAATCCGAGACCGGAAGTAAATTCATAACAAATCTGCAGGCCGATGCGCATCAGATCGGCAATCATGCCTACAATAGCCGAGAGGACAGGAATCTGGAACTCAGATCCACCTCCGCCAAAGCCAAGATTCATAATTTCTCCTTATACGGCCTCTATTTCAGCCGCCTAAATGTTCCTGCTTTCTGAATTTCAAAAGCAGGATGAGACAAAAATGCAGAAACTCTGCAAAATTCATGGCGTGACAGGATAACAAAACGCGAAAGATGAAAAAAGCGGCGCCTTATCAAAAGCGCCGTACATTGCCTATCGGAAAAGCTTTATGGAACAGGGTCATAACCGCCCTTATGGAAAGGATGGCACTTCAAGATCCGCTTTAACGCGAGCCATCCGCCTTTCAGCGCGCCGTATTTCTCCACCGCTTCCAGCGCGTAAGTGCTGCAGGTGGGAGTGAAACGGCAGCATGGCGGTTTCAGGGGAGAAACATATTTCCTGTAAAATCGAATAAGAGCGATCAGCGCCGTCTTCATCATGCCCCCTCCAGCATGCCCGCTTTACGCCACAGCGCAAGCAAAGCCTTTTCCGCCTCGCTATATGTCGCTGTCGTCAGAAAAGCGGCGGCAAGCAATATGGCTTCATAATGGGAAGAAAGTTCATGACGATGGAGGCGGTAAACCTCTTTCATCAGGCGCCTTGCCCGGTTGCGCGCCACGGCATTGCCGATGCGCTTCGTCGTCACAAACCCGATCCGGACAGGTTCCCGTTTCGTCCTGACCACGTACATAAGTCCCGCGCGGTTGCTGAAACGCCGGCCGGACGAGTATATACGCCGGTAATCCCTGTTTTGCCGGATACGGAAATCACGGTGAAGCGGATACTTCTTCTCCTGCTTCGATTCTGACTCAGGCACTTAATACCTTTCTGCCCTTGGCTCTTCTTCTTTTCAGAACAATACGGCCGGCTTTCGTCTTCATACGGGCGCGGAATCCGTGGGTATGTTTTCTCCAGTGGTTATTAGGCTGGAATGTCATTTTTGCCATCAGTGAACACCTCCTTACTGCGTCCTGTGTATTCACACACCATAACATGCTAATTATAGCTAAACGGCCATCAGATGTCAAACAAAAACACTTCACACACTCCGCTTTTCACGAAGAAATCAGTACCGCCCTTTCCCCTCTTGCTTCCGGATAAAGAAAAAAGGAAACGGTCTCCCGTCTCCCTTATTTTTCTTTCCGCATCACCTATTACAGTGCGGACCCCTGCAAGCTTCCCGGTCATCACCGCTTCTCTCCGGAACACCGCAGACTCCCCGCTCACCGTTTTCTCCGATGGGACAGAGCTGTACGTTTTCATCCTGCGGCGGATTATCTCCGCCATCATACGCGGCAAAACCGCCAACTACGCCACCTGCAAGCAGTGCCGCGGCAAGTATTGTTTTCTTCCACATAAGAACACCTTCTTTCAAAACTGAAGCTTATTCATATATTTATATATATCTATTATAACATACCCTGTATAGTGTCTTATTGACAGGGAACGGCAAAACACCATCCGAAGCGAATGTGAAGGATCTGCACCCGCGATGAGGAAGACCATAAGAAGATAAAAGCTATCAGCTGTGAGCAGTCAGCTGCAAGCTGTTAGCTGTGAGTTAAAAGCCGAAGCAGATGATTTCCATTAGGTGTCATACGAAATATCAGCAAAGGATTTGCTGTTGTAGTAAGGGGAGCGTTAATCGTCATCTGAAGCAAATGTGAAGAATCTATTACCGTGGTGAGGAAAACCGTAAGACGTCATCAGAGTCATAGATTCTTCACTCCATGTCACTGCTCCGTTTCCCGTTTTTCCCTCAAGGCTTTCTCAACTCCGTTCAGAATGACGCTTGAAGGAAAGAGTGTCATAATAAAGGGAACATTAAGCGTCATTCAGAGCGCCAGCGAAGAATCTATACCCGTGATGAGGAAAACGGTAAGCTGTCATTCAGCATAATAGATTCTTCACTCTGTGCCACTATCCCATTTCCTGTCTTTTCAATAAGGCATTCTTACCACCGTTCTGAATGACGTTAAACAGACAGGCACAGCCGGGATTTTAACTGCTCTCGGGCCTGCCGATAAAGTGGTATCCATGGTAAGGCGTCATCCGAAGCAAATGTGAAGGATCTATACCCGTGATAAGGAAAACCGTAAGCTGTCATTCAGAGTAATAGATTCTTCACTCTGTGCCACTATCCCGTTTCCCATCTTTCCCTCAAGGCTTTCTTGATTCCTTTCAGAATGACAGCGGACGGCAAGGCGTCATCCTGAGCGGCAGCGAAGGATCTATACCTGTGGTGAGGAAGTCGGTAAGGCGTCATCCGAAGCGAATGTGAAGGATCTATGACCGTCCGCTTATCCCCCACCCACATAAAAATACGGTACCCATCACATCTGACGAGTACCGCATTTTATTTCTTATACTATTTCCTTATCCTTGTCTTTGTTTTCCAGTTTACGCTTCCGGGGAAATATGAGAACCGTACACATCACGGTAATCATTGTTTGCCTTATCATCTTCGCTGTTGACGCGGACACGTTCTACCTTATTTCTGTCATTGTCCTTGCCGGAAATACGGTCAACACGGATACGATCCAGACGAATCTGGCGGAGTTCCGGTTCGAACTCATTCATAGCTCTGTCCATATTGTCATCTACCGGTGCTCCATTCTTCAATGCGCGATAGAACATCGCCGCAAATTCATAGCGGGTCATGGTACGGTCGCCGCTGAACATGCCGTCCGGATAGCCTTCAAGGATGCCGTTTCCTGCCAATGTAGCCACATATTCATAAGCCCAGTGGTTTTCCGGCACATCGGGGAAGTCCTTCTTTTTACCCATATCCAAGATGCCGAGAATGGAATTCATCTTCTGCTCCATGGTATCCAGACGTTTCTTCAAGTCCTTGTTCTCATCACGGAGATCGACGATTTCTTTCGCCATGGCTACTTTGGATGTGGATACATGGTTGCCCTGTCCCAGCTTCACGCTGACTCCGGCATTCACCATGTTTTCTCCTCCCCCGAAGGAGCCTCCCACGCTGAACATGGTGTCTTCATTGGGACGGTAGAATGCGCCTACCGCTACCGCATGGGCGTCTTTGTAGTTGCCGTAGCCGGCTGCTACATCCCACTTGTCATCCGGGTCGAAGTCCAGCGGGTGGAGGGCTGCCAATGCTGCCGCTCCTGCTCCTACTCTGTCCATCCGGTCTCCCAGTTCATTGACGGCTCCTCCTATGTTGTTGATTGTCTGGTTTGTTTTCCACAGCTGCCCCCCGTTGACGGCGTCAGTGCTGTTTGCGCTGATGTCTCCGGCTGCTACGTTGGTGATTTTCTTGTTCCCTGCGTTGATGCCGCTGTTGTCGATTTTCACGTCTCCTACGGTCAGGGTGTTGGTGGTTACGCTGTTAAGGCCTTTCAGGTCTTTGGCCATGCGGACTTTCAGGTTGTTATTGCCGTCGGATACGACGCCGAGGTTGTCTTCTGTGGTCAGTTTGTTTGTGTCTGTAATGCCTCCGACGACGTTCACCTGTTCGTTCAGTTTCTTCTTGATGACGTTTCCTGTATCGCCGCCGTATTTCATGCCGTCATTTAGGGTAGCCACTTCTTCTTTGGTTCCGTCCGGTTTTTCGTATACGATACGGGTCGTGGTCGCCCCCGGCGCGCCGTCTACTCCGGGTTTGCCGTCACGGGTAATGGAGATGTTTGTTGTTACGCCGTCTTTTCCGTTGATGCCGATTTTTCCGTCTTTGCCGTTTTCACCTGTAGCGACGATGGTTTCGACTTTCAGGTTTTTATTCATTTTCACGTCGATTGTCGTATTTCCGGCAGGGTCCTGCGTGATAAAGGTTTTAAGGTTTTCTCCGCTGTAGTCCGTATCGGCCGCGGTACCTTCTCCTTTCACGGTTATCTTGGAGCCCAGTTTATTGGTTTTTGTGCCGCCTGCATTGGCATCGAACTGCAGGCCTTTGGCGATTACATCATCCAATTTGGATTTGGACGCGATGTCCTTTAATTTTACGGTTTCTTTCTGGCCTGCATGGTTTTTATCTTCTACGGTGAGATCGATATCGCCGTTGGTATCGACCGTATAAGACCCATCCGCACTGGATGCGTTTTGTACCAGCCGATAATCGGTGGCCGCTGCACTTTGATTATTGATGGCTTCGGTAACCGTCTTCAACTGATCTTCTGTGGCGGCACGCCCGCTGACGGCCGTCGGGTTCGTTACATTCCAGGTCTTATTATCAAGACCTGTTACATAATTACCGGTAGTACCGCCGGATGTCTGGCTGCCCATGGTCACACCGCCGGCTTTCACCGTATCCGTAGCGGTTACTGTCTTCACATGAATGTCTTCGTTGAGTTTTACGCCGATTTTCGTATCTTCACCGGTTTGGGTAATTTCCGTCGTAATGTTATTATCGCCGTTAACGGTGACTTTAGAACCTAATTTGTTCGTTTTTTCGCTGTTATTATCCGCGTCGAAACGAAGGCCTTTATTAATCACTTCATTTTTAGCGTCATGCAATTGTCCGCCGTTCACCGCGTCTTTGGATCCGGCTGCCACCTGACCGTCAGCCACATTGGTTACTTTTTGGTTATTCGCATTGAGGCCGTTATTGGTTACATAGGTCTTTCCGCCTACGGTCAAGCCATCGTTGTTGATAACCGTATTACCCGTTGTGACGCTGTCCACTTTCACGTTTTTCGCCAGTTTGATATTCAGCGCGCCGTTTCCGGATACTACGCCGATATTCCCGTCTGATAGTTTTGACGAGTCAGCGCCGCCTTTAATATCCAGCCGCTCGCCCATTTTCTTATTGATAACTGCTGCGTCATCACCCTTAAAGTTCAGCCCTTTGCCAATCGTCGTGTTGATATTTGTGATATCGGTCTTATTGGTCTTCACGCCGTCGCTGACTGTTTTCAGCTGGTCTTCCGTGGCTGCCTGTCCGGATACGGGCTGCGGGTTATCAATATCCCAAGTCGTATTTGTAAGGCCGTTTACGGTTCCGGCATCCCCATTCACCGTGACGGGATGTGTCTGCCCTACGGTAACCACATTCCCCAGCCCGATGGTATATTCTCTACCACCTGTCTCAGCACTGGTTCCTTTCGTAACGGTTACATTGGCGTCTTTCGCTTTGACTGTCGTCGCCTTTGCCGTACCGCCGATGGCCGCATTCAGCTGATCCACATTGACGGCATCGGTTCCGGCTGTGCCGGTTGCCACGTTGGTAATCTTCTGATTGTTGGCATTGAGGCCGCTGTTATTGATATATGTCTTTCCGCCTACATGGACGCCGTTATCGTTGATGACGACTTTATTCGTTCCCGTGCCTGCCGTCACTTCTTTGAATTCCGGCTTTTCACTCATCACTAAATCAAGGCCGTCTCCTGCCGCGTTTTTCTTCACGCCCAGGTTCTTGCCCGATACGCCGGTGGTCACATCAGCAAGGCCGCCTTTCACGGTCAGCTTGGTGCCGAGGTCACGATGCACTTTATTGGCCACGCCGTCATTGCCTTCAAAATCAAGACCTTTTGCTGTCAGTGCATTTGTGACATTGGTTACAGCTGTCTTTACATCGCCAATATTGGCCGCGTTGCTGTCTGTCGTTCCGCCGCTGGCTACGTTCGTGATGGTCTGGTTATTCGCGTTGAGGCCGTTATTCGTCACATAGGTCTTTCCGCCTACGGTCAGTCCGTTGTTATTGATGACCGTATTGCCCGTTGTGACGCTGTCCACTTTCACGTTTTTCGCCAGTTTGATATTCAGCGTATCTGTCCCGTTGGATACCACGCCGATATTTCCGTCTGTCAGCTTAGACGTATCTGTCACGCCGCCAACGATATTCGTCTGTTCGCCTAATTTCCGGGTAAACTTGTTAGCCGCGGCTGCCGCAGCTTTCACATCGCCCGCATAGGCCACGCCTTTATCCATTTCCGTAGTCACCGCATACAGCTGGCTGCCGTTGATAGCATCGGTAGAAACATCGGAAATACGGCCGGCCGCCACATTGGTGATCGTCCGTTCACTGCCCGCCTTACCCACGCTGACTGTAGAAGCCGGATTTACTCCTGCAAAATTATGTGCTGTTCCATTGATCGTTGCGGAGGGTGTCGCCACAGCTGCCGCCGTTTCCGAACCGGCGCCGAGGGCTATGGCATTTTCATTGGCCACTTTTGTATTGCTCCCGAGAGCCATGCCGTTCTTCGCCGTTACAGAAGCGTTGTTCCCCAGCACCATAGCCCCGTCGGCGGAAACCGTGGAGTTGCTGCCCACTGCATAGGCATTATCCGCATTAATAGTATTCTTATAACCGAAAGCGCCTGCCATATTTCCTTTCACCGTACCGGCAGTGACTGTCGTGATTTTATCCTGATCAGCACCGGCGGCGCTGCCGTTTGCTTCCGTCGCAGTGTTAACCGTGGCGGAGCCGATGGTATTTCCGGCGCCGACAGCATAGGCCTGATTTCCGTAAATAGTATTTTGGGAACCGACCGCCGCGGATTCTTTACCGGACCTATTTCCATCTTTCATATCCAGCCCTACCTGGTTTGTATCGCCAATGGAGGATGACCGGGTTCCGTAGGCACCTACCTGCGTACCGAGAGCAAGAGAATTATCTCCCCAGCTCCGTGCCATGATTCCGATACCGGTGCTGGCTACACCTTTAGTTAAAGAATTGATACCGATCGCCGTGGAACCTGTACCAAACGCTTCACTCAGCGTTCCGATGGCTGTGGTGGCGTCACCGATGGCAGCGGTGTTCGCATATTTCCCTTTCACATTGATAGAAGCTGATCCCAATCCGCCCGGAAATTTAGTTTCTATTTCCTTGTTAAAGCTCTTTTTGATCCCGTTTCCTGCTTTCAGCTGAGGCACAGCTGTTTCCAGTTCCGTACGGGCCATATCGATATCATCCCCGCCGATAGCAATAGATGAGTTACCGATGGCTCTCGTATCCGAACCGAGAGCGAGGGACTGGGTGCCATAGGTTTTTGCTGTACTGCCGATAGCGACACCCTGCGCATATTTAGGATCGACAGTACCGCCGGACTGTTTGATCTTGACATTAGTCTCCGCCGACGCGCCGATAACCACATCGCCTCTGGCGCCGTATGCCGCCGCTTCCGCGCCTGCCACTACCGCACCGGATCCCGGATTGCCGTGCTCTGTAGAAGCGATGCTCTTCGCCTGGCGTCCGATGACGATATCCCCGTTTTCCAGTGCCTGTGCCCCCTGGCCGATGGCTACCGTACTTGCCGGAAGGCTTGGAGTGCCGGTGCTGCTTTTCCCTGCTGCTTTCGCTCCTGTACCGATGGCAATACCATTGTCTGCTCCATCCTCAACGGAAGCAGACTCACCTACGGCAATACCGCTCGCTGCTTCACTCTTGCTGTCCCAGCCGATAGCCGTAGAATTGACTCCTTTTGCCGTGGAGTTTGCCCCCAATGCGCGGGCGCCCGCAGCCAGGGCTTTTGCACCGTTACCGATAGCTACGCCCCAATCCCCTCTGGATTGAGAACCGTTCCCCATGGCAATGGCACCGCCATTAGCAGCTTTCGCATTATTACCGAAAGCCATAGAGGAACCGCCCCAGGCCCTGGCATTGGAACCGAAGGCCTGGTCATTGTCTCTGCCTACAAGCACATTATTTTCATCAAAACCGGCGCGGGCATTATTCCCCAACGCAAAGCCGTTCGTAGATTGTGTCCGAGCTTCGTTACCGATGGCCACACCGTTATTAGCAATTGTACGTGCATTACGGCCGATAGCCACTGCCTGCGCACCTTGGCCGATAGTACCGGTACCGAGAGCAATCGTATTGATATCTTTGGTTGTCGCATCATGCCCGATTGCGATCCCGCCGCTCTTATCGGTAATCCCCGGTGTCGCTGTGGCGGGGTTCACGGTAACATTCGCACCATTCCCGATGGCAATCCCGTTCTGGCTTGATACTGAATCCGGATCTCCCTTGCCGACAGACGCCTCATTACCGATAGCCACACTGTGTGATGACAATGCCTTCGACAGAATACCGTAAGCGGAGCTGTTCACCGCCGCCGCCTCTGCCTGGTCGCCGACAGCAAGAGAATGTTCGGCTGTCGATTTAGACAGGGATCCTATGGCAGTCGCCCCCTGCCCGGTAGCTTGTGCCTGATCGCCCATGGCTATGGCATAGATATTTATTGCCCTGGATCGGCTGCCGAGAGCGATCGTATATTCCTCTGTTGTCTTGGCATCATCCCCGACAGCGATGCTGTTCGCTGTAGCCGTTGAGGCACCGATCCCGCCGTCAAACGAGGCTTCCGCTATGCCCGGCAGCAGGCATCCCGTGACGGCAAGGGCGCACAGAAACGCGCGGACGGGCATGCTCTTCTTTTCAGAAGCTGTTCCCCCATTTTTCCCGCAGCGGCCGGCGATTTCCGAAACTACCACATAGCAATGTTTCACCCGGCTCCAGATGACTTTGTAAATCTGATTCATAACTTCCTCCTTTTACATAAAAAGATATCCGCTCTCTAAAGAACTAAATAATTTATATCTCTTTCATCATATTATACATTTATAAAGTTATTTAATAAAGTTATTTATTATAATTAGATTAGTATACCAAACGCACTTTTATTAAAGTATTTCACCGGAGATTTTCTGCACTCCGGTTCCCTTTCAATGCCCGTCGGCTCCATGCACCTTCCTTCATGTATATTTGACTAAGATATCCGTCATAATGGAACCCTTTTGGAGAAAATATGCCAAAAGCGGATCATCCGTATGCTCACGGTTCTCACATTGCTATGGAGAATGAGAAACAAAATACCCCTTTTCAGAAAGACAACTTCATTCCATATACCGGCAGTATTGCCGTCCAAAAGCAGGACAAAGCCGATTTCGGGTTAAAATATGAGACTCCCGCTTTCCATAATGGGTAAAAGACTCTCTCCCGAAAGCATATGCTTATAGAAGAAAGTCTTTTATCTTCTTCCTGATTTAGAAAGATGGTCTTATCCAATCAGGATCCTACGCTGTTTACGAACTGGATTGTCAGCACTGACGGAGTGGAAATAATCCCCAAAACGGTTACCCGCTGTCCCATAGGAACAACTGCACCATTGAGATTGATAAGAATTTTATTCCCCCGGGCGGTACGGAAATTCATAAGCCCGCCGCCGGCGCTGGACAGAATACTGCCCACAGTACAGATCCTTGTCCCTACAGGAAGCCCGGACAAATTCCATGCTACTTGATAAGCACCCAGATCCTCTAATTTCAAATCTCCCGGATTCGTCTGATACCAGTTGTCAAGATCGCTTTTCACCGGTCCCATGAAATACCCTGCGTCCCGAGATGTCCGCGAGGCCATCGACCCCTGTGACAGCTGTAGGTTTTTAGGATCTTTTCTGTAGCTGACCGTGGGCTGATTGGGAAGCCGATCCCGATAAGACACGTTCCGGATAATAAGTACAGGCTGCCCGGCCTGATTATAAGCCACATACCCTGTCGCCTGAAAAGGCGTATAACTCATTATCTTTCCCGCATGCTCCATCATGGCAGGGATTTCCTGTCCATCGGCAGTAACAAAACGATATACATTATCCGCATAAGCTCCTTCAAACTGGCCGGCTACGGTGATATTATCCGCTGCCGCAGCCATCGTGCCCGGCAGCAGCAATATCAATATCATTCCTATCACAGCAAACCATGATTTCTTCATCTGAAAGCCTCTTGCTCCGATTAACCGCGGCCTTTGATGACGCGTACACGCTGGATATCAGGTGTACCATCCTTATGCTTGCTGATGGTATCTACTCTGATGCGTTCCAGTTCCGGTTCGAATTCTTTCAGTGCTCTGGCCATCCGGTCATCGGCAGCCGCACCATTCTGCATAGCCCTGTAGATCAACGCGGCCATTTCATACCTGGTCATCATGCGGTCTCCGCCGAACTGTCCGTCCGGGTAGCCCACGATGACACCGTTTCCTGCCAGAGTCGCCACATAGTCATAGGCCCAATGATTTTCAGGCACATCGGGGAAGAGCTGCATCTTGTCCATATCCATGGAATCCAGCGGTCTTCCGTCCGCAACCTTCAGCAGCGCCCCCTTCACATTTTCCAGCTCAGCGCGGAGATCCTTGATTTCCTTAGCCATCGCCACTTTGGATGTGGACACATGGTTGCCCTGTCCCAGCTTCATGGAAAGACCTGCATTCACCATATTCTCTCCGCCGCCGATGGAACCGCCTACACTGATCATCGTATCTTCATTCGGCCGATAGAAGGCACCGAGTGCCAGAGAATGGGCATCTTTATAGTTGCCGTAGCCCAAAGTGAAGTCCCACTTGTCATCGGGATCGAAGTCCAGCGGATGGAGTGCTGCCAATGCCGCCGCTCCTGCGCCGACTCTGTTGATACGGTTATCAACTTTGTTGATGGCTCCGCCGATCTGTTTCAGCTGCCCTACATTCACAGCATCCGTATCTGCCTTGCCTGCTGCCACATTGGTAATCCGTTTTCCGCCTGCGTCAACGCCGGTCTGCGTGATGCTCGGGCCGTTCTTGATCGTCAGGCCGCTGCTACTCATCACCGTATTTCCTGTAGTCACGGTCTTGAAGGTCGGTGTATCGACTACAGACACTTTGTAGTCCGTACCGCCGTTTGCATTTGTTCCTGTCGTTACGGAAATATTGCTGCCCGCCGTTACGGAAGAATGCTTGCCTGCCTGGCCGGATACAACCTTCAGCTGGTCTTCCGTCGCCGCCTGTCCGCTGGTGATATGGTTCGGATCCCAGGTCTTATTGGTCAGTCCGTTCACTGTGCCGGCCGTACCGTTGACAGTCACCTGTCCGGCCTTGATCGTACCTTCGGTACCTTTAATGCTGATCTGCTTGGAAGGATCGGTTCCCAGCGTAATGTCATCATTCAGGTTGACATGGTACGTTTTGGATCCGTCGGCATTCGTTTCAGAAGTCACCGTCGTATTTTTGCCGTCCGCTACTTTCGTGGTGGCACTGGCTGCCGCTTTTTTCAGCTGGCTGACATTGACGGCATCAGTATCCGCCTCGCCTGCCGCTACATTGGTGATCTTCTTGCCGCCTGCATCAATTCCCGACTTGGTAACGCTGGGGCCGTCCTTGATCTTCAGCCCGTCCTTGTCGACTGTCACTGCCGTGTTTCCGGAACCGTCCTGAACGGTAAGCCCGTTGGTATCCATTCTTGTACGGCCTGTGGTGACACTATTCAGTAAAATATCATCCTTAAGCCCCACTCTGACTCTGCCGCCTTCGACTCTGGTGGAAATATTCTTACCGTCGCCTACGACGTCCACCGTTTCGCCAAGCTTCTTCTTTACTTCATTTCCATCTTCCGCTTTTATGCCGAAGCCCTTGTTGACGATCTCCGAGCCCTGATTTTTCAGCTGGCTGACATTGACGGCATCGGTATCCGCCTCGCCTGCCGCTATATTGGCAATCTTATTTCCGCCGTTATTCAGCCCATCTGCAGTAAGAGAAACCGTTCCGGTCGGAGTACGCGTCATTTTCTTGACATAGAATCCGGTCGTATCCATCACCACATTGCCGGCTGTTACACTGTTTAAGCCTTTCAGATCCTTGGCAAGACGTGCTTTCAGGTTGTTGCTGCCGTCAGATACCACACCGATGTTGTCATCCGTGGTCAGTTTGCTTTCATCTGAAATGCCGCCGATTACATTCACCTGGCCGTTCAGTTTCTTTTTGATGACCGCCCCTGTATCACCGCCGTACTTCATGCCGTCATCCAAGGTGGCAATGTCATGCTGCTTGCCGTTCTTTTCTTCAATGATGAGACGGGTGATATTGGTGCCGTCAACGCCCGGCTTTCCGTCGCCGCCTTTAATAGTCGCTCCGTCTCTGCCGTCTTTGCCGTTAATTCCGACACTGTCCGCTTTCAGGTTCTTATCCAGACCAACAATCATTTCACCGTTACTGTTTACCATGGTCTTGATATTGGAGGCATCATACTCCGTATCAGCCTTCACACCAGTTCCTTTGATGGTCATGGTCTCATTCAGTTTTTTAGCTACAATGCCGGTATTTCCTGCGAACTTGAGCCCGTCATCCAGTGTGGCTACATCATGCTTCTTGCCGTTCTTTTCTTCAATGATGAGACGGGTGATATTCGTGCCGTCAACGCCCGGCTTTCCATCGCCGCCCTTAATGGTGAGTCCGTTAGCGCCGTCCTTACCGTTCAGACCAATGGATCCGTCTTTGCCGTTGATCACTACAGCAGAGCCGTCTTTGCCGTTGACTCCGATGGAGCCGTCTTTGCCGTCGGCGCCTTTCTTGCCGAGCACCAGATCATCATTTACATTGACTTTATATGGATTGGCAACGGTGCCTTCGCCTTCGACGGTGGTATTCTTACCGTCTTTCAGGATCGTCTTTCCTGCCGCGACAGCATCTTTCAGCTGGCCGAAGTTGACTGCGTCACTGTTTACTGTGCCGTCAGCCACGTTGGTAATCTTCTGGCCGTTCGCATTGAGACCGTCTTTGTTGACATAGGTCTTTCCGTTGATGGTCAGGCTGCCGTCCGGCCCAAGATCCACATCTTTTTTCAGCTTCACATTGAGCTTTGCTCCATCAGATACGACGCCAATATTTCCATCTGTCAGATCTGCCGAGGCTCCGCCTTTGATTTCCAGCTTGTCTCCCAGCTTTTTATTAATATCCGCGCCGGAGTCTCCGCCGAAGTTCAGGCCTTTGCCAATGGTGTTATTGATGTTTGTAATATTTGTCTTATTGGTCTTCACGCCGTCGCTGACTGTTTTCAGCTGGTCTTCTGTTGCCGCCTGTCCATGTACGACTGTCGGGTTGTCAATATCCCATGTGCGGTTGGTCAGTTCATTCACTGTGCCGGCGCCTGTCACTTTGACTGTGCCTGCCTGGATGTCCCCTGTCGTTCCGTCGATGGTGACCTTGCTGCCCGCCGTAATCTTTCCGCTGGTTCCGTCTGCGACGATTTTCTTGTCAGCCGTGCCGAGGGTTACTTTATCACCCAGTCCGACGGTGTATTCTTTTCCGCCTGTCTCTGTACTAAGCCCTTCCGTAACGGTTACATTGGCGTCTTTCGCTTTGACGGTCGTCGCTTTTGCCGTACCGGCGATGGCCGCGTTCAGCTGATCCACATTGACGGCATCTGTCCCGGCCGTACCTTTCTCTACGTTGGTGATCTTCTGGTTGTTCGCATTGAGACCGTTTTTGTTGATATAGGTCTTTCCGTTGATGGTCAGGCTGCCGTCAGCACCCAGATTGACATCTTTCTTCAGCTTCACATTGAGCTTTGCTCCGTCAGATACGACGCCGATATTTCCATCTGTCAGGTCTGCCGAGGCACCGCCCTTGATTTCCAGCTTTTCTCCCAGCTTTTTATTAATATCTGCGCCGGAGTCTCCGCCGAAGTTCAGGCCTTTTTCAATGGTATTGTTAATGTTTGTAATATTTGTTGTATTCGTATTCTGCTGCGCTTTGGATGCGATATCTGTCAAGGTAACCTGTTTCTTATCGCCTTTGTCGTTCGCTACGGTCAGCACCATATTTCCGCTGCTGTCCGCTTTGTACTTGCCCTGGCTTCCTGCTTCCGGATTTGCTACCAGATGGTAATCTTCCTTTGCCACCTCGGTGAATATTTTGCTCAGGTCTACATTGACTTTGCCCGTATCATTCCGTTCCAGTGTCAGGGTTTTGCCGTCATTGGAAACGCTGCCTGTTGTGACATAGTTGTTTTTGAGTCCCGTTATCTTGGCGGTCAGGTTGTTCGTACCGGTCAATGCAGCCGTGCCGTCGCCGTTTGTCTGGTAATTTGCGGTACCGTCTGTCACATACTTGTCTTTTGCTTCGACAATACGGTTGATATCGCCGATATTGGCCGCATTGGTCGTCGTATTTCCGCCGCTGGCTACGTTCGTGATCTGCTTGTTCCCTGCGTTGATGCCGGTGTTGTTGATCTTTACGTTACCTATGGTCAGGCTGCCGTTCGAACCGAGATCCACATCTTTTTTCAAGTTGTATTTTACGGCCGTTACCTTTCCGGACGCATCTTTTTTCACGGAAGCCGTTGTATTTGCTCCATCGGCAAAGTTGACTTTACTGCCGTTCTTTACCTCATTCACATCGCTGTAGTTCTCCTGTACCGTCCAGGAAACACTGCCTGCCGCATTGGCTGCCGCCGCTTTCAGCTGGGCCACATTGACGGCATCGGAATCATCCGTGCCGGCCGCCACATTGATGATCTGGCGTTTTACCGTATCCGAGCCGACACTGACGGCGCCTGTCGTTCCTTTTGTCGCATTAATGGCATTTACCTGCGCTGCGCCGGCACCGGCAGGAATATACGGATTGGTCGTTCTTACATCCCCTGTCGCAGACCCGCCGGCATGGCGGTTGGAAATACTGTTCGCGCCGAGCGCCACGCCGCCGTCCACTTCGGAATTGGCATTAGATCCCAGAACGGTAGAATACTCCCTGGAAGCCTTCGCCGCCGAACCCATGACGGAGGAATACTGGCTTGTCCCCGTCGCTGTCGCCCCGACACCGATAGCGATGACATGAGCCTGATTGCCATCATCCGCCTTGGCATCCTTGCCGATTACAATAGAGGATATGCCTTTGGCGGAGGCATTCAGGCCGATAGCTACGCCGCCGGCATTCGTGGAAGAGTCCACACTTGCTTTCTTACCCAAAGCGATGCTGCCTTCATTACCGCCGGCGCTGCTTTCTGTACCGATAGCCAGTCCGCTGTCATCACCGGAGCTCAATACTTTAGCCTTGTAACCGATGGCAGTCCCTTTCTGGGCACCGTCTACGGAACTTTCCGTACCGATAGCTATACCGCTCTCTGTGGATGAGGCCGTCACCTGTGCCTGCCGCCCGAAAGCAATACCGCTGCCTTCCACACGGCTTCCTGTACCGATAGCCGCCGCATCGGCAGCCGCACCGATACCGATAGACGCGCTGTTGCCGATAGCGATACCGTATCCGTTGACGGTATTTGCGGAAGCATTTTTACCGATGACAACATGACCGGCGCCGTCTTTGACGGACGCGCTGCTGCCGAAAGCAATATTACCGTCACCGGCGGCGCTTTCAACCTTCGCCTTATGACCGATGGCCGTATTGCCTTTTCCACCGGCTGCCTCGGCACCAGCACCTACGGCTATAGAGCTTCCCCCTTCTGCCTTTGCCGATCCGCCTACTGCCGTACCATAGTTGCCTGCCGCCTGTGCATAGTAACCAAGAGCAACGGAACTGGTACCGCTGGCAGTCGTCACATACCCCAAAGAGGTCGCGCTGTCGCCGGACGCTGTTCCTCCCACGGCAACTGTTGATTTATTCGTTGCCTGCGCATTATTACCGATACTTACCGCATTTGTTCCTTTCGCATTCGCGTTCGTACCGATGGATAATGCGGAGCCGTCAGTCAGCCCCGGGGCGGTCGGATTTCCCTCTGCCGCCGCATTATAGCCTACGGCAATATCATAATTTTTCTTAGCCTTTGCTTTATTTCCCAAAGCAGTCCCCGAGGTTCCGTCGGCCAAAGATTCATTACCGACGGCCACAGCACCTTCTTCCTTAGCCAAAGCGGTCCTGCCCATGGCAATGGAATTCTTTCCTTTGCTCCGTGCCAAAGGCCCGATTGCCGTGCTGGCATCGCCTTCCGCCAAAGCATTGAGGCCCATAGCCATAGAAGCGTCACCGGCGGCCTGGCTCATCGCGCCGATTGCTACAGATGCGGTACCGATGGAAGCAGTCTTGACATAGTAAGGTTTATCTCCCAAGGCGGCCGAACCAAGCGTCGCATCATTGGGTGCCTTATTATTCAGATTTTCATTATCCTCCAGCCCCGGCAGAAGGGATTCCAGTCTTGTACGATCCAGCTGGATATCATCGGTGCCGATCGCCACGGAAGAGTTGCCGATCGCCCTTGTGTCCGCGCCGACAGCCACCGCCTGCGATCCGTAAGCCTTTGCCACGCTGCCGATAGCCACGCTCTGTCCGTCAGGTTTTTCCACCGTGCCTGTAGTATGATCCACATTTTTGACCCTTATATTCGTCTCCGCGCCGGAACCGATTGCCACATCGCCCCGGGTTCCGTAAGTATTGCTGTTGCTGCCGATTGCCACCTGTCCGGAACCGGGCAGCTGATGATACTTGGACTTGACCGTAGCCGCCCTGTAGCCCACAGCGATATCTTCATCAGACTGTACGCTGGATTCCGTACCGATAGCAACCGCGTTATTGACGGACCGTATCGATGTCAGCTTGGTAATCCGTTTCGCGCTGCCGGTCAAGCTGACAGAACCTCCTCCATTCGTATCTTGATACAAATCACCGGCTTTGGCGGAAGTACCAAGAGCGATGGAATTAGTGCCGCTTGCCTTGGCATCATCACCGATGGCCATGACGCCTTTTTTATCCAGCTTCTCATCATCTCCGGTGACAAGCGGATTTGTGCTTGTCGCATTTTCCAGGGTCAACGCGCTGGCTTCACGCCCGATGGACAGCGATCCGGCGCCTGCCGCATGGGCATTGTTGCCGATGGCTGTAGTCCTTACATCATTAGCCGTTGCCGCATTGCCGATAGCAACAGAAGACGGTCCGTTGCCGATACTGTCATTCCCTACAGAAACGGAAGAACCGCCGCTGGCTTTGGCCGAATTGCCCACTGCTACCCCATTATTGGACGGAATGGTCGGTATACGGGGATCCTTATTGTCTTTCGTTCCCGATTCTGCTTTGTTGCCGATAGCTACACCGTCCTGCGCGTATCCTTTGGCCTCCGCGCCTGCCGCAATACTGTTGTTGCCTTTCGCATTTGCCTGGTGTCCGATAGAAATGCTCTGTTCACCCGACGAAACGGATTCCAAACCTACTGCAATCGCCTGCTTATTCTTTGATTTCGCCTGATCTCCAAGCGCTACCCCGTGTTCTCCCTCGACTACAGAACTGGAGCCGATCGCCACACCGCCGATCGCATCGGCCCCTGCTTTTGCCTGATGTCCCATAGCCATGGCATAGTTTGCCAATGTTTGTACTTTATAACCGAAAGCCAGCGCATAAACACCGTCCGCTTCTGCCTCTGTACCTTGGGCAACCGCATGAGACTTCTTAGCTTTTGCACCATACCCGTAAGCAATGCTGGAATCGCCAGAAGCTGTCGCGCTGGTTCCTGCATGGATCAGTCCCGGCGCCGCATCCGCATCAGCAGGAAGCATACAGCCCGCAATCACCATGGCGCACAAAAGCGCGCGAAGCGGACGGATTCCCGTCACAGAGGCTTTATTATCTCTGCCGATCCTCTTCGTGATTTCCGAAACGACTATGTAGCAATTCTTCACCCTGCTCCATATGACCTTGTGTACTTGATTCATAACTTTAATCCCATCCTTTCTCTATTGCAAAAATATTTTCTCCGATGTATAAAACGCCAACCGTTTTTATTCCTGTTTTCTTTACGATACTTTCTGCCGGAGAAACTGCCTGCGCATGTTTTCCCTGAAACCGCCGCATTGGGCTGTCTCTTTATCCTCTGCTCTGTTTTGTGCATCAGGAAATCATGCTTCCGCAGCAAACACGAAAATCATTTTACCCCATGCCTTAAATTTTTTCAACCGTAAATTTTACAAATATAAAATATCCAGTATTTATGCGGTTTTCTCATTGTTTATAAATTGACCCTAAGACGGTTTATCTTTATTTTCTCCAAGATCCAGCCATCTGCGGATTCCTTCATCTTACAGACACCGCTTTATGCCTGCCTCTGAAAAACAACCTCGTCAAATCCTGCATTCCTGTAAAAATACGGGAAACTCCACTCGGGCAGGATATTTCCCTAAAAGTCCGTAACCTTCTTCATGACCGCCTCCATTTTCCATCATGCCTCTTCACGCCGGTACCGCTCCGGTTCGAAATTTCTCTCCCCGAATCTCTCTTCACGCCGGCTTTTCAGGCATACAAAAAACGCCCTCGAAAACAGCCGCCTAAGCAGCCGCACAGAGCGCTCTTAAATTCCTGTGTATGTTCCGGACACAGATGTCACATCTACTTCGTGACTTGCCCCGGATATCCCAATAAAACATATCCATTATTAAAACTCCCCCATCATCCCTGCCCCAGTCACTTCAGGGATATCTGCCGTTTTCTGCCATTACTCCGATTACAAAAAGCGGTTCTGCCGGCAAAAACAATCTCACCATCATACTCCCGTGGATGATAAGTATTCTTTTCCATGCCGCAGCAGGATTGTATATCAGACTCAATTCTCCCCCATCCGGATCAAAAACGAATGGTATGATTCCGATACATAATCGTTTCGATTATACGACACCCCACCACAAAATGCACATATCAATTCCGCATAATCGTATGACTTTTCATAATCAATATATACATGTTTTTTAATCTTATCATAATATCCTGCGGTTCATTTTATCTCATCAAATCATGCTGCATACCGCATTCACGTTTTATACACCCCTATAAATATTTTCTTATTTTTTAACTTTATTTCCTCATTAATCTTTGAACTAAAGTTTACAGCATTACATCCCATATCCGGCATTAAGTAAAACACATAGATAATACATCATGCCAAATTGCGCAAATCATGAATTCCACTTCATAAATAATGGTTGCATGCCCCTGCGTGATAAATCTGTCACTTTGATGAGATTTTACGGTTTTCCTCACCACAGTAACAGATTCTTCGCTGGCACTCAGAATGACGTTTAATGTTCTCTGTCATTATGATGCTTAGCGTCCCTCCGTCA
>OLRK01000849.1_pt1 | contig 30668 bp, 23 predicted proteins | sample 1672911 | NCBI WGS metagenome assembly OLRK01 (sample SAMEA3136736, study PRJEB25190) | human gut metagenome | biome: human gut; feature: human-associated habitat; material: faeces | place: Austria | collected 2013 | reverse complement strand
CCATGTGAAGCGAAAGGAAAATATGAATGAACAAGAAAACTGCTACGACAGCAAAGAATAATGCAGAAAGTTCTGAAAGTGAAACTCAGAAGAGTGTAGCTATGATTCTTCCTGGGCTGATTACGGATGAGGCATTTAACCAATTTACTTATGAGGGAATGATGAAGGCTTCTGAGGAATTAGGAATTAAAACTGTGTATAAAGAGAATGTGACACAGGATGAACAGATAGAAGTACTTCGCCAGTTTGCTCAGCAGGGATATGACATTATTATTGGACAGGGCGGTCAGTTTGGAGAAGCCTTATCAATTGTGGCAGAGGAATTTCCAGATCAGCAATTTATTTTCTCTGTAGGTACAGATACGTTTGATTTGCCAAATATGACTGCGGCAACAGTTAGCTATAGTCATGCAGGATTTATAGGTGGTGTTCTTGCGGGATTGGCTACTAAGACAAATAAAGTCGCGTTTGTAACAGGGGAGTTTTATGATACTCATCGAATGATGGAAGACAGTTTTTATAAAGGAGTTGCTTATGTGAATCCAGATATCGAGACAACGGCAGTTACTACTGGGGATTTTTCAGATACGGTTAAGGCGCGCGAAGCTAGTTTGGCTGTAATTGCCCAGGGATATGATGTGTTGTTTGCTTGTCTTGATGCAGCAGGAGCTGGAGTTGCAGCAGCGGCTCAAGATTCTGAAAATGTAAAGGTAGTAGGTGCAGTTGCTGATTATGCGAAGGATTATGGTGCAGAAGATGTGGCTGTAGGAAGCGTTGTGTTTGCTTGGGATAATTTGGGTTATCTTGAAACAAAGGGAGAAATTTGTGATGGCAAATCTCATGTACTAGGTTTAGCGGATGAAGGAATTCGTCCGGTAATTAATGTGGAATTGTCTGAAGAACAGCAGGCTATTTATGATGCAGCACTTCAAGACTTAATTGATGGAAAGATTGATATAGCTGAGTAACTAGGAAGTTTTCTCGAAATAAATGGAGAGTTTTCTAAAAACTCTCCATTTATTCCAATATCCCGTATTTAGGAGGGGAAATTTGTTTATGAAAGAAGATACGTATGCGCTGCAGATGCAGGATATTACTGTAGAATTTCCAGGTGTTATTGCAAATGATCATGTTAGTATTACTTGTAAAAAAGGAGAAGTTTTAGGCCTTTTAGGTGAGAATGGGGCAGGAAAAACAACATTGATGAATGTGTTGTATGGATTATATCCTCCAACTACTGGAAAAGTACTTTTGGATGGAAAAGAAGTAAAAATAAATTCTCCTTTTGAAGCAATTGCAAAGGGCATTGGTATGGTACACCAACATTTTAAGTTAGTAGATACCCTTTCTGTAATTGAAAATGTTATATTGGGGATTCCAACTCAAAAGCAACATTTAGATTTGGAACCGGCAAAAAAGAAATTATTACAATTATGCGAAGAATATGAATTGTATGTAGATCCTGATGAAGTTGTTTGGAAATTGTCAGTAGGAAAACAACAGTGGGTGGAAATTTTAAAGGCACTGTATCGAGATTGTAAGGTTTTAGTTCTGGATGAGCCAACAGCTGTTCTGACACCATCAGAAAGTGATCAGCTTTGCTGTGCTATTCGCCATATTACAGAAAAAGGGTGTTCTGTAATTTTCATCAGTCATAAACTTCGAGAGGTAATTCAAATTACTGATAGGGTAACTGTAATTCGTGATGGCAAATTAATTGGAACAGTAGATACGAAGGATGCAACTCAGTTGACTTTGGCACAGATGATGGTGGGACGTCCAATATCTATTGAACGCAAAGAAAGAGCAGAAATAAAAGAAAAAGAGCCGATTTTAGTAATGGAGAATGTCAATGCAGTAGACGATCGAGGAATTCCTGCATTGAAGAACTTTAATTTAACAGTACATTCTGGAGAAATTGTAGGAATAGCAGGTGTTGATGGAAATGGACAAAAGGAGCTGGCAGAATGTATAGCAGGTATGCGTAAATTAACAAGTGGCTCTATTAGGATAAAAGATAAAACGGTAACAGATGTGATTGCGGATCCATCATTTTTAGGATTTATTCCTGAGGATCGTCAAAAAACAGGACTTGTAATGGATTTTAGTATTGCAGACAATTTAATCATTAAAGATTATTATAGTGAACCGTTTGCTAAAAATAATGTTCTGAATTATAAAAATATCAAAAAAAATGCTAGAACAATGATTAAAAAATACAACATTAAAACACCTTCAGAAGATGTGCGTGTAAGAAATCTTTCTGGAGGAAATCAGCAAAAGGTGGTAATTGCTCGTGAATTGGATCCAGAACCAGTTTTAGATTTAGTAGCTCATCCTACTCGTGGTCTGGATTTAGGGGCAGTAGATAATGTCTTGAATATTTTGATAAAAGAACGGAATCGCGGAGCTGCGGTATTGTTGATTTCTGCAGAATTACAGGAAGTAATGTCAGTAAGTGATCGAATTATTGTGCTTTTCAGAGGCGAAAGTATGGGGGACTTAGACGGAGAAACAGCAGACCAACAAGTAATTGGCCAGATGATGTTGGGACAGGTTCCGGAGGTGTAGCAGATGAAAGAGTTAAATAAAACTAAAATTTTAAAAATTCCTTTTTTAGGAGATTTGGCAGTATCGTTTGCGAGAACACTGTTTGGTATTGGACTTGGTTTAATCGCTAGTGGAGTGTTGATTGCAATTTCAGGTGTAAATCCATTTACTGCATATGGTGCGTTACTTCGCGGAGCATTTGGAAACGTGCAGGCCATTAGCAATGTTCTTGTTCGAGCGTCACCGCTTTTACTTGGGGGTATAGGCGTTTCATTGGGAATTAAGGCAGGAGTATGGAATATTGGAATGGAAGGCTATATGTACCTTGGAGCGATAGGTGCAGCTATGGTGGGAGTTTTTGATCTTGGGATTCCGCCGGTTCTTCATATTTTACTTTGTTTTATAGTTGCAGCTCTTTTTTCTGCAGTATGGGGTCTGATTCCAGGATACTTAAGGGCGTATAAAGGTGTAAATGAAGTTACGTCCACAATTATGATGAGTTATATTGCTATTTACCTTACTAATTGGGTAGTTTCCAGTGTGTCTATGATTGCAGAAGAAGGTGCGTTTTATCCTATGAGTAAGAAATTTGCTTCCAGTGCATTATTACCTATTTTAATGAAAGGTTCAAGCTTGCATCCAGGACCTTTTGTAGCAATTCTTTTATGTGTAGTATTTCACTATATTTTGAATTATACATCGTTTGGCTTTCGGACTAAGATGTTGGGAGCAAATCCGAATGCAGCCAGATATGCGGGGATTAATTCCAAAAAGCAAATTATGATTATCATTATGATAGGAGCAATTATTGGAGGCCTTTCAGGTGCAATTGAGTGTATGGGGCTGAAACGGCGTGTATATATGGAATTTGTTACTAATGTTGGCTATGAGAGTGTTGCAGTAGCTCTTCTTGCAGGCGGAAATCCCTTGGGTGTTATTTTTTCTGCATTGTTCTTTGCAGCATTAAAGGCGGGGGGAGCAACAATGTCGATTGAGACGGGGGTTGTTTCGTCGATGAATTCAATTATCATTGCAATGTGTATGTTGTTTGTTATTGGCGTAGGCGTTGTAGATAATCGTCGATTAAAGAAGATTGTAGACAACAGTAAAGATGATGAAAATGAAGAAAAGTCCGAAGACTCTGCTGCGAAGGGGGTAGTAAGATGACGATTGATATTTTGATAGATTGGTTACAGGCTACTTTGCGGTGGGCAGCACCGCTGCTTATTGTTTCGATTGGTGAAGTATATGCAGAGCGTTCTGGCGTAATTAATATGGGTATTGAAGGAATTATGCTGTTTGGAGCGTTGACAGGAATTGCAGCAGGGTTTTATTTGGATAGTTTAGTGATTGCAGTACTTTGTACGATTGTAGTTGGTGCAGTTCTTGGCGTCATTGTAGCGTTTCTTACTGTTTCTCGGCGTACAAATCAAGTTGTTACTGGTTTAATGATCAATATGATTTCTTTGGGTGCAACGGATGCACTGTTTTCCTTGATGTCTGAAACAAGGCAGTCCCGTGTTGCAACATTTCCAACTATTTTTCCAGAAAGTATGCAAAAAATACCATTTATTGGGCCACTTTTATTTGCACAACCGATTAGCACATGGATTGCATTAATTCTTCCTATTATTGCTGCGCATATTCTTTATAAAACGCGTTGGGGGTTAAATGTGCGTGCAGTTGGAGATAACCCTAAAGCAGCTGCTACAGCTGGACTTTCTGTCATTAAATTAAAATATCAGACAGTAATTTTATCAGGTATTTTTGCTGCATTGGGAGGTTGCGTGCTGACATTGGCAGAGGTAGGATATTTCTCTACTGGAGGTATAGCGGGGGGAAGAGGTTTTATTGTAATGGCAGCTTGTGTAGTTGGAGGATGGGATCCAATACGTACTGCGCTTGTATGCATTGTTTTTGGTGCAGCGGATGCAGCCCAGCTTCGCTTCCAGACAGTTGGCTCGGTTATTCCGTATCAATTTTTGCAGATGTTGCCTTATATCGTGACGATTGTTGCGTTGACAATTATGGTGAAGCGTTCTTCTGTTCCTAAGACATGGGGAGCGGCATATGACCCAAAGGATGTATAAAATTTAGCAGTAAAAGCTTGAAAGAGAATAAGTCTGGAAGGAGGAGTTTATATGTTAGATTTGATAATTAAAAATGGAATTATCATTACAGCAGATGAGACATTTAAGGGAGATATTGGAATAGAGAATGAAAAAATTTCATGTATTGGTTTTTCAGGAAAGCTAGATTGTCTTATTAATCGAGATGAAGAAAAAGGAAGAGTTACTAGGATAATTGATGCAGAAGGAAAATATGTTATGCCGGGTTTGATTGAACCACATATGCACGTAAAAGCTCCATTTAGTGGAACAATTGATATGTTGGATTTTTATACGGCTAGTAAATGTGCGGCTTTCGGAGGCGTTACTTCGTTTATGGATTTTAGTACAACCACTGAAAAAACGCCAGTATTGGAAGCAGTCAAGGATCGCTTGCAGGAAATGCAGGAGGAATCAGCATTAGATTATTGTGTACATCCTAAGTTTATAAATGCAGGTAAAAGTGAAGATGAGCTCAGGAATACAATCAGAACTTTGGTAGAAGAAGGTGTTCCGGCGTTCAAAATGTTTACGATTTATCCGGGTGTTATGATTAAGGATGCGGATATTCTTAAAATCATGAAATTAGCTAAGGAAGAAGGAGCATTGTGCGGATTTCATGCAGAAAGTAATGATATTGCTCAGTTTATGACCGAAAACCTAATAAAAGATCGGCAGATGGACTGGGAATATTTTAATAAGGCAAAGCCTAATGAGTGCGAATCAGAGGCGGTAAATCGTATTATCAAATTTGCAGAATTGTTAGATGCTCCAGTTTATTTTTACCATTTGTCTACAAAAGAAGCAGTGGAAGCTGTACGGCAAGCAAAAAATCGTGGTGTTAAGGTGTATGCAGAAACGTGTGGGCATTATCTTGCCTTGACAGATGAAAAAAACAAAGGAAAAGATGGAATTAATTATCTGATGAGTCCGCCACTGAGGAGTGAAGAGGATCGCAAAGCAATGTGGGATGGATTGAAGGATGATACACTTAGCTTGGTTACATCTGATAATGAAGTATTCGGACGTTCTATTAAAGAAAAGGATTTAAAAAAGGATGAAAATGGCAAGTTACTTCCAGATTTTCGTATACCGGTTAATGGAATTCCAGGTCTTGAAGAAAGATTTGGTTTGCTGATGGTTGGTGTGAACCGTGGAGAAATTTCTTTAAATCAATTGGTAAAGTTTGGAAGTACAAATCCTGCAAAAATTTTTGGTTGTTATCCTAAAAAGGGAAGTTTGGAAGTGGGAAGCGATGCAGATATTATTATTGTAGATCCCGAAAAAAAAGTACCGTTGACTTGGGAAAATCTTCATTATCCATCAGATTTGGATTATAGTCTTTACGAGGGTTTTGTTTCGCATGGATGGCCGATTTATACAATTAGAAGAGGCGAAATTTTGGTTGAGGATGGCGAATTTAGAGGAGTAAAGGGAAGCGGTCAGTTCTTGAAATGTAAAATTCAATTATAAAGCTATTTTATAAAAGCTGAAGTTCTGTCTGAAAGAATAGATAGAGTTTCAGCTTTTACTATTTATAGATTTTGATTTTTGGGAAGTTTTTAGGGAAATATTAATAGAATGATGGAAAATTGTGACGATTTCACTTATAATAGATTACGAATATGACAGTTCGGGGAAAGGCGGCAGCACAGAATGAAGCAGACATACAGCATAGACAAAAATGACAGAAAACAATACCCTATGGGGGCTGTGAGCGTTGAGGGCGGGATGCATATTTCCTTTGCATCAAGGGCTGCCAGCTGTTCCCTGGTTTTATACCGGAAAGGGAGCGAAAAGCCGGAGGCAGAGCTTGCATTTCCCAGAGAGGGCCGTCAGGGGGATGTATGGGGAATGACAGTCCTTGGGGATTTTAGTGAGATGGAATATACCCTGAAGGAGGACGGGGCCGAGCGGCCTGACCCTTACGGGCGAAGCTTTTCGGGCTGTTCTCAGTGGGCGGTGAGAGGAACACAGATACGGACCTCGTTTTCACAGCAGGAGTCCTTTGACTGGCAGGGGGATGTCCTTCCCTGTATCCCCTATGAGGACAGTATCCTTTACCATATTCATACAAGAGGCTTTACAAAGCATGCCTCCTCTCAGGTGGAGCCAAAGCTTCGGGGTACCTTTAAGGGAGTGGAGGAAAAAATTCCCTACATAAAGGAGCTTGGGGCTACTACGATAGAAATGATGCCTCCTGCAGAATTTGAGGAGCTTATAATGCCGGACAAGGCAGAATGTGACTTCTGTGAAATGATGGGGGAGGAGCCTCCAAAGCCCCGGATGAATTACTGGGGCTATGTTCCGGCCTTAAGCTTTGCCCCGAAGGCAGCCTTTGCAGCAGCGGAGGATGCAGCCCGGGAATTTAAGGAGCTGGTGCGTGCTCTTCACAGAGAAGGCATGGAACTGATCATAGAGCTTTATTTTGACGGCACCCAGCCGCCCTCCTATGTGCTGGATGCAGTGCGGTTCTGGGCAAGGGAGTATCATGTGGACGGTGTCCATCTGGTGGGCTATGCCCCCCTTGAGCTTTTGGCAAATGACCCCTATCTCAGCCGCTTAAAGCTGTTTGCAGGAAGCTGGGAGAATGTGGATTTTGGGCCGGTGCGCCATCTGGCTGATTACAATGAAGGCTTTTTGTCAGACATGCGGGGATTTTTAAAGGGGGATGAAGGGAAGTTAAACAGTGCTGCCCGCCATATTCGTCTGAATCCGGAAAAAAAGGCCTGCATTCATTACATGGCAAATACCAACGGCTTTACCCTGATGGATATGGTTTCCTACAATAAAAAGCACAATGAGGAAAACGGGGAGGACAACCGGGATGGGACAGATTTTAACCAGTCCTGGAACTGCGGGGAGGAAGGGCCTACAAGAAAGAAAAAGACTCTTTCCATGCGCAGGCGTCAGCTTCGGAATGCCCTTTTAATGCTGTTTTTAAGCCAGGGTACGCCCCTTCTTATGGCAGGGGATGAATTTGGCCGTACAAAGAAGGGAAATAATAATTCTTACTGTCAGGACAATGAAATTTCCTGGCTCAACTGGGGGCTTTTAAAGTCCAATCGGGATATTTATGAATTTACAAAGCAGGTTATTGCCTTCCGCAAGGCTCACCCCATCTTTCATATGGAAAAGGAGCCGGCACTTCTTGATTATAAGTCGGTTGGAATGCCGGATATGTCTTATCATGGAGTGAAAACCTGGTGCCCTGAGTTTGAGGATTTCAGAAGGCAGCTGGGCGTGTTTTACTGCGGTCAGTATGCAAAAAAACCGGACGGAAGCAGCGAGGATTATTTTTATGTGGCCTACAATATGCACTGGGAGCCCCATGAATTTGCTCTTCCAAACCTTCCTAAAAATATGAAATGGCATCTTGCCTTTGATACGGCAGATGAGGCTGCCAACGGTTTTTGCCCGGATGAGGAGAGAACGCCTCTAAAGCAGCAGAAAAACGTGCTGGTCATGGCGCGTTCCATCATAGTGCTCATTGGGAAGGAGGAAGACCATGTTAAGTAAAGAGATGCTTGATTTTATCTGTGACCATGAGAAGGAGGCCTATGATCTCCTTTTAAGCCTTGCAAGGATCCCTGCGCCCTTAAACCATGAGGAAAAGCGGGCACAGTTTTGCGCCCGGTGGCTGAAGGAGCAGGGGGCAGAGGGCGTTTATATCGATGAGGCCCTGAATGTGGTTTACCCGGTGGATGCAGAGGGGGATGGCCCTTTGGAGGTTTATATGGCCCATACGGATGTTGTATTTTCGGATACGCAGGAGCTTCCCCTGAAAGTGGAGGATGGCCGTATTTACTGTCCTGGAATCGGGGATGATACGGCCTGCCTGGTATGCCTGCTGCTGACTGCAAAGTTCATTGCAGAAAGTATTCAGAACGGAACCTGGAGAAGGAAGCGGGGAGAAGGCAAACCGGGGCTTCTTCTGGTGTGCAATTCCGGAGAGGAGGGCCTTGGAAACTTAAAGGGGGTAAAGGAGATCTGCCGCAGATATAAAGAGAGGATGACAGAGTTTGTCACCTTTGACAGCCAGCTTGACAAGATAGTAGACCGGGCGGTAGGCTCTAAGCGCTACGCGGTGACGATCCGTACCCGGGGAGGGCATTCCTACAATGCCTTTGGAAATGACAATGCCATTGAAAAGCTGGCAGGTGTGATCGGGGAGCTTTATGCTGTCCCGGTTCCGGAGGAAGGGAAAACGACCTACAATGTAGGCCTTATATCCGGCGGCACATCTGTCAATACCATTGCCCAGGAAGCTACAATGCTTTATGAATTCCGTTCAGATCTGGCAGAAGGCCTTGCATATATGGAAAAGGCCTTTGAGGCAGTTTTGGAGGGAGCTAAAAAGAGAGGCATTGATATTTCCTGTGAGCTGCTGGGGCTGCGCCCCTGCGCAGGAGAGCTTGATGAGGGGAAGCAGCAGAAGCTGGTGGCCCGGGCCATGAGGGCTGTGGAGGGTGTTACAGGGAGATCCCCTGTCCTGGGGCCAGGCTCAACGGACTGCAATATCCCCTTATCCCTTGGTATTCCCAGTGTCTGCATAGGCAGCTTCCGGGGTGCAGGAGCCCATACAAGGGAGGAATATGTGGAGATTTCTTCCCTGCGGGAAGGCTATGAGACGGCTTTTGAGATGATCCTGGGAAATCGGTAATTTTTGGAGTTATATGCGCTTCTTGATAAACATAAATTAAACAGGGTGCTCGAAATGGGTGCTCCCGGATCCAGAAGAGATCCGGGGGCGCTTTTTGCGTCATGAGAAGGGCGGTGGTAAAAATGGAAAACTGGTTTGAAATCAGTGGGCAGGAGGTTTTAAAAGGCTTTTGTACAGATATCTCCGGCATCAGCAGCAGGGAGGCAGCCCGCCGCCTGGAGCAGTATGGGGAAAATGTACTGGAGGAAAAGGAAGGCCTTTTTTGGTGGCAGGTTTTCCTGGCCCAGTTTAAGGATCTGCTGGTTATGATATTAATTGCAGCTGCCGCTGTGTCCATGATGACCGGGGATGCGGAAAGCGCCCTGGTAATCTTTGTTGTCCTTATGCTGAACGCTGTGTTGGGGACGATCCAGCAGCAGCGGGCAGAAAAAACGTTAAACAGCTTAAAAAAGCTTTCATCTCCGGAGGCCAGGGTGATCCGGGAAGGAGCTTCCATGACGATCCCTTCAAGCCAAGTGGTTCCCGGGGACATACTGGCGCTTGAAACAGGGGATCTTGCAGCAGCAGACGGACGCCTTTTGAGCGTTTACGGACTTATGGTAAATGAAAGCTCCCTGACCGGTGAATCCATGAGTGTGGAAAAGCAGGCCCGCCCTATAAAAAACAGGGGAAATACAGTTATTCCCATTGCAGACCAGAACAATATGGTGTTTTCCGGTTCCCTGATCACCTCAGGCCGGGCAGTGGCGGTGGTGACAGCAACGGGGATGGATACAGAGATTGGAAGGATTGCCTATATGATGAATAGGACAAAGCCCCAGGAAACCCCGCTGCAGGCCAGCCTGAATCGGTTTTCCGGCCATCTTGCCGCAGCAATCATAGGAATCTGCATGCTTGTATTTTTATTAAACCTTTCCAGCCATGAGCCGGTGATGGATGCCCTGATGTTTGCAGTGGCGCTGGCAGTTGCGGCTATCCCGGAGGCTTTAAGCTCCATAGTCACCATTGTCCAGGCCATGGGTACACAGAAAATGGCGAAGGAGCAGGCCATTATCAAGGATTTGAAGGCAGTGGAAAGCTTGGGCTGCGTGTCGGTTATCTGTTCAGACAAGACAGGGACTCTCACCCAGAACCGTATGGATGTAGAGAAGATTTACATAAATCATGCAGAGAGTGATGTACAGCAGCTAAAAAGCCAGTCAGGACGGCTGGATGTGCAGCTTTTTCTCTGGAACTGTGTGTTAAACAGCAACGCTTCCCCCGGGGCCAAAGGACATGGGGGAAATCCTCTGGAATCAGCCCTTCTTCGCATGGCGGCAGAGGCTGGGGTCATACCGGAGCAGCTGAGGCTGCAATGCCCCAGAAAATGGGAACTGCCCTTTGATTCTGCCAGAAAAATGATGATAACGGTAAATGACGTCCATGGAACCGGCATTGTCTTTGCAAAGGGGGCAGTGGATGTGCTGGCAGAACGGTGCAGCCGCATGGCAAACCCGGCAGGAAGGCAGGAAAATGCAGGAGGATTTTCGGACATTCCCTCAAGGGAAATGACGGAAAGGGATTTAAGGCAGCTTTTGGAGCAGAACCGGAAGTGGTCGGAAAAGGGCTTTCGGGTGCTGGCTTTCGCCTGCTGTCCGGAGAGGGAGGCAGGGATAAAAGCAGCGGATGCCTCTGGCTTTATTTTTCTGGGGCTTGCAGCCATGATGGACCCGCCGCGGCCTGAATCATGCTTTGCAGTGGCAAGTGCAAGGCAGGCTGGAATCCGGCCTGTGATGATAACCGGGGACCATAAGGTGACAGCGATGGCGATTGCCCGTCGGATTGGAATCTTTACACCCGGAAATGAGGCTGTAACAGGAGCTCAGCTGGATGAAATGGATGAGGGGCAGTTAGATGAGCATCTGGAACAGATCTCCGTCTATGCCAGGGTATCGCCCCAGAATAAAATACGCATTGTGGAGGCATGGCAGAGGAGGGGCCATATTGTGGCAATGACTGGGGATGGGGTCAATGATGCCCCGGCATTAAAAAAGGCGGATATTGGTGTGGCGATGGGAATGGGGGGCACAGAGGTGTCAAAGGATGCCGCTTCTATGATACTGGCAGATGACAATTTCCTTACGATCATCAAGGCAGTAGCGAATGGCAGAAATGTGTATAAAAATATTAAAAATGCGATCCAGTTTCTGCTTTCTGGGAATATGGCAGGCATTTTGTGTGTGCTGTATACCACCTTCCTGGGTCTGCCTCTGCCCTTTGCGCCGGTGCATCTTCTGTTTATTAATCTGGTTACGGATTCCCTTCCTGCCATTGCCATTGGAATGGAACCGGCCGGTGAGGATTTGCTTCGCAGGCCCCCCAGGAATCCCGGTGAAGGGATTCTGACACCCTCCTTTTTAACAGCCCTCCTGTTTCAGGGAGGCCTTATGGCGGCAGCAACCATGTGGGCATATGGCATTGGGCTTAAGGGAGGAGGGGAGGCATCTGCCTGTACCATGGCATTTTCAACCCTGATTTTGGCCCGACTGTTCCATGGCTTTAACTGCCGTGATAACCGCTCTGTTTTAAAGCTGGGACTTTTTGGAAATCCATACAGCATCATGGCATTCTTATTCGGGGTAATGCTTCTGGCACTGGTGCTGTTTGTACCTGTCCTAGGGCCCATGTTTTCAGCTGTACCTTTAAATCCGGCAGATGTGTTTTCTGTGGTTTTGCTGTCATTTTTCCCGACGGTAGTGATTCAGCTGTTCAGGCTGGTTCGGGAGATGTTTGTTTATTAAAAATGGGTTTAAAGAGGCGGAAATTTCAGTGCGGTTGTTTGCCGGAGATGCATCGGTCTGCATTTTCCGGCATTTTACATTTGCATTTTAGATTTTTATTTGTTAGAATGATAGCAGATTTCAAATCTGATTTCTTTTTAGGTACTTCTTTTTCAAGTTTCTTTTTTCTATTATCTATTTATTCCATTCAATTTATGCTACAATTTAAGAAAGGACAGGTGTATCGTTTCATATGAAAGACTATGAAAAAACCATCCATAAGCTGAATCTGGAGGACGATTTTCTCTTTATGAAGGTTATGACTGACGCAGAAATCTGCCGGAAGGTATTAGAGCAGATCCTCCATATTTCAATTAAGCAAGTCACACTCCCAATAGTCCAGAAAACCATTGACCTTTTATGTGAGGGGAAAGGCATCCGTCTTGATGTTTATGTAAATGACGATAAGGGCACTGTTTACAACGTGGAAATGCAGCGGGGCAAGAAAAAAGAGCTTCCTAAACGTGCACGCTACTATCAGGGAAATATTGATTTGGATTTAATCTCCAAAGGAGAACCCTATACTACGCTGCGGAAAACTTATGTTATATTTATCTGTACATTTGACCCCTTTCAGGACGGACGGCATATTTACACCTTTGAAAACATCTGCCTCGAAAATCCCTCCCTGCGTTTAGGAGATGAAACAATAAAGCTGTTCTTAAATACCAAAGGTACGTTAGATGACGTAAACTCCGATATGCAAGAATTTTTAACCTATATCGAAAACACCACCGACGACTTCGCCGCAGAGGCGAAAAATCCGCTGATTAAGGACATTCAGAGAAAAGTCATTCAGGTAAAGCAAAGTAAAGAAATGGAGGTTGAGTATATGACTTTATTTCAAAGAGATAGAGAAAACCGAGAGGAAGGCCGAGAAGAAGGACTGGCCGAGGGACTGCGGCAGGGCCGTGCACAGGGGCGTGAGGAGGGGATTGAAGAGAGCCTTCAAATCCTGAAGCTCCATCTGAAGGGAATGTCTGAGCCGATGATCGCTTCTGCCTTAAATCTGGATGATAATTATATCAGGCAGATTATTCATGATTTTGAGAACGATTGAAAAAAGTGTTTTAAATCGTTACTTTTAAAGTAATATTGCAATTCCTCCTCGGAGCTGTCGCTCCGAGTTTTTTTACTATTTTCCTTTCAATCTGGAAAATTTCCGAAAAATGTGATACCATCAGTGTACAAGGGCGCGAGCCACAGGATACGAATAAGGGGGAAAAGGAATGAAGCTTGTTACATATGAAATAGAACACAAAAGCGGTTTGGGAATTATCAGCAGAGATGGAAACTGGATTTATCCCCTGCGCTCCGTAGATATGGATTATAAGACCATGCAGGAGCTGATCGAAAATATCAGCGAATCGGAAAAAGAGCTTTTAAATTATATGGCAGGACAGGAGCCTTATAAGATAAAGGGGGCTGTCCCCATGGAGGAGGCAAGGCTTCTGGCGCCGATTCCTCATCCAAAGCAGGATGTGATCTGCCTGGGGATCAACTACATGGCCCATGCGCAGGAGGCTGCCCGTTATAAGAATGAAAACTTTAATGGGGAACGCCCCTTTGCAGTATACTTTTCAAAGCGGGCCAGCTGTGCAGTGGGAACCGGTGAGGGGATCCCGAGCCATCAGGATATTGTAGAGGATCTGGACTACGAAGCGGAGCTTGCGGTCATTATAGGGAAAAAGGCAAGCAGGGTAGCGCCGGAGCAGGCAAAGGATCATGTGTTTGGCTATACAGTGATCAATGATGTCAGCGCCAGGACGATCCAGAACCGTCATAAGCAGTGGTACTTTGGAAAGAGCCTGGACGGCTTTCTTCCTATGGGGCCATGCATTGCAACGGCAGAGGAGCTTTCTTATCCGCCAAAGGTACAGATACAGTCCCGGGTGAACGGGGAGCTGCGCCAGGACAGCAATACAGAGCTGCTTCTTTTTGATATAGACCACATTATCAGTGAGCTTTCCCAGGGGATGACGCTGCTGCCGGGAACGATCATTTCCACAGGAACGCCCTCTGGTGTAGGCATGGGCTTTACGCCGCCGAAGTTTTTAAAGCCGGGAGATGTGGTGGAATGTACAGTAGAGGGAATTGGAACCATTAAAAATACAGTGATCCAGTAACCGGAAGAAGGGGGCTTAAATATGGCAGAGATGAGTAAAAAATTATATGACCGGATGGATTGGGCTGGAATTGAGGAGCTGGTTTATTCGGAATCGGATGATCCCCACCGAATCCTGGGGCCTCATCTGACAGAGGATGGGCTTCTGATTCAGGCATTGCTTCCCACAGCAGCCCAGGTGTCTGTGCGCATCCTCAGCAGTAAAAAAACCTATCCTATGGAGCTGGCAGACGAGGCTGGTTTTTTTGCAGTCCTGATCCCAAGAAAGACGGTACCTGCCTATACGCTGGAAATTGTTTATGACAATGGAACGGAAGCGGAAATCTATGACCCATATGCCTTCGGGCCCCAGCTTAACAAAGAGGACTTAAAAAAGTTTGCAGCGGGGATACACTACACGATTTATGAAAAAATGGGCGCCCATCCTATGACAGTGGATGGTGTTTCCGGTGTATACTTTGCCGTATGGGCCCCCTGTGCAATGCGCGTCAGCGTAGTGGGCGATTTTAATCTGTGGGATGGCAGGCGCCATCAGATGCGGCGGCTTGGAACCGGTGACGGAAACATTTTTGAGCTGTTTGTGCCAGGCCTAAAGCCGGGAGCTCTCTATAAATACGAGATAAAGACCAGGGCCGGTGAGCCTATGCTGAAGGCTGATCCCTATGCAAATTACGGGGAGCTGCGTCCAAATACAGCCTCCATTGTCTGGGATATTAACCAGTATACATGGCAGGATGCGGACTGGATGAAGGCCCGGACAAAGTCCCAGCCCCTTAAAGCCCCTATGAATATTTATGAAGTCCATCTTGGCTCCTGGATGCGGAAGGATTTTGCCCAGGATGAAGAGGGGGAGGACATAACCGGTTCGGAATTTTATAATTACAGGGAAATTGCTGTAAAGCTGGCAGAATATGTAAAGGAAATGGGCTATACCCATGTGGAGCTGATGCCGGTAATGGAGCACCCCCTGGATGCCTCCTGGGGCTATCAGGTGACGGGCTATTATGCTCCCACCAGCCGTTACGGCGCTCCGGAGGATTTTATGTATTTTATGGACTATATGCATCAGCAGGGAATCGGTGTGATCCTGGACTGGGTTCCGGCCCATTTCCCCAGAGATGCCTACGGGATGGCAGCCTTTGACGGCACCTGTGTCTATGAGCATGCAGACCCCCGCCAGGGGGCTCATCCCCACTGGGGCACCTTGATCTATAATTATGCACGCCCCGGCGTTTCTAACTTCCTGATCGCAAATGCATTATTCTGGGCGGACAAGTATCATGCAGATGGTATCCGGATGGATGCAGTGGCTTCCATGCTGTATCTGGATTATGGGAAAAATGACGGCGAGTGGGTAGCCAATATCTATGGCGGCAATGAAAATCTGGAGGCAGTAGAGTTTTTAAAGCACCTTAATACGGTCTTTAAGGGACGAAAGGACGGGGCTGTGCTGATTGCAGAGGAATCCACTGCATGGCCAAAGATTACAGGAGCGGTAAAAGAGGATGGTCTTGGATTTGACCTTAAGTGGAACATGGGGTGGATGAATGATTTTACAGGCTATATGCGCTGCGACCCCTATTTCAGGAAGTACAATTACGGAGGCCTTACCTTCTCTATGCTCTATGCCTACAGTGAGCATTTCATCCTTGTATTCTCCCATGACGAGGTAGTTCATGGCAAGGCTTCCATGATCGGGAAGATGCCTGGGGATACCCTGGAAAAGAAGGCGGAGAATTTAAGGGCTGCCTATGGCTTTATGATGGGGCATCCCGGGAAGAAGCTTTTGTTTATGGGTCAGGAGTATGGGCAGGTTTCCGAATGGAATGAGAACAGATCCCTGGAATGGAATCTTCTGGAATATCCCCTTCATAAGAAAACGCAGGATTATGTAAAGGCCTTAAATAAGCTGTATCTGGAGCATCCGGCGCTTTATGAGGAGGACTTTGACCCGGAAGGCTTTGAGTGGATCAACTGCAGCTATCAGGAAGAGAGCATGCTCATGTTCCTCAGAAAGGACAAAAAGAAAGAGGACACCCTGCTGTTTATCTGCAACTTCGACAACATGGAGCACAGGAAGTTTAAGGTAGGCGTTCCCTTTGCAGGAAAGTATAAGGAAATTTTAAACAGTGACGCAGTGGAATTTGGCGGAAGCGGAATGGTCAATAAGAGGGCGAAACGCTCTAAAAAGACAGAGTGGGATGAGCGGGATCATTCCATGGAGGTTGACATTGCGCCTATGAGTGTTTCTGTCTTTTCCTGCACGCCGGAGGAAAAAAAGACAAAGGCAGCGCCTAAGACCAGGAAGGACCCCGCTGATCCCGGGGACGTTTCCAGAACGTAACAGTTATGGAAGGAAAAAAGCAGACTCATAAGGGCAGGTTTATGGAAAAATGGATGCCCTTTACCATTAAAGCAAAGCTGAATATTTTTGCGGGGGCTGTTGTGCTTACCATCGGTCTTGCAGCCTGCCTGAACATTTTTACGGTGAATTTTGCGCTTTACGGCTTCGGCCCTATTCTGGATGACAATGCAAAATGCTATGCCTTCCAGGAGGCAATGGAAAACGAGACAAAGGCCTTTGAACAGTATATGCGCAGCAAAACGGAGGAAAACAGGGCGAAACTTCTGACGGAATGTGAAGTGACGCTGCAGCGGCTTAAGGAGCTTCCCTTTTCCTACGAAAAAATCGGGGCGTCCCGCTATGCCAAAACATGGTCCATCCGAAATGCCTATGAGGTGTATCAGGAGGCCCGCAACCAGGCAGCCCATATGAACGGCTCTGAGAAGGGCTATGTGACCTATTTGTATGAAATATACAGTATGCAGGAATATCTGGAGATTTACGCCAGAAACCTGGTTCAGCTGACCCTTCAGGAGGGCAACCAGGGCTATCTTTCCAAGGTTCCTCTTTTAAACCGTCTGCCCTGGTGGCTTTTTGGCTTTGGCGCAGCCCTGGCAGTGCTGATCCTCTTTGCCACCTATGTAATGCGTGCATCCATTGTAAAGCCCATTGAGCTTTTGGCAGTGCAGTCCAGGCGTATTGCACAGAATGACTTTTCCGGTGAAGACATACAGATTGACAGCAAGGATGAAATGAGCGAGCTTGTCCATGCCTTCAATAAAATGAAGCATGCAACCAGAGGCTACATTGAAGCACTGGAGGACAAGCATGAGATAACAGAAAAGCTCCACAAGGAAGAGCTGGAGAGGGTGGAGCTGGAAAAAATACTGGAAAGCACCCGCCTGGAGGTATTAAAAAGCCAGATCAACCCACATTTTCTGTTTAATACCTTAAACATGATCTCCTGTATGGCAAAGCTGGAGGAGGCTGATACAACAGAGCGGATGATCACAAGCATGAGCAATCTGTTCCGCTATAACTTGAAGACAAGTGAGACAGAGGTGCCTCTGGCCCAGGAGCTAAAGGTAGTGGACGATTACCTTTATATCCAGCAGATGCGGTTTGGAAGCCGGATCCAGTACCGCAAGGAGATCTTGGTAGACCAGAACCGGGTTATTATCCCCTCATTTTCACTGCAGCCTATTGTGGAAAATGCCATTATCCATGGGATCTCAAAAAAGGAGCAGGGCGGCTTTATCATGATCCGCGTTTGGAACCAGGAGGAAGGGATCGTGATCTCCATAGCAGATACAGGGGTGGGCATGAGCAGCGAGCATTTAGAGGCACTGCGCCAGGCCTGCCGGGGACGGAAAACATCCCGGATCGGAATTGGATTGGGAAATATTTACAAACGTATCCATATGCTTTATAAGGATGCAGATCTGCAGATCTACAGCAGGGAAGGCCGGGGAACCGTGATTCAGATGAAAATAAACATGAAACTTTAAAATTTTTGGGCAAAACAGCAGATTTTACAGCATCATGACAAGATTGTACTAGGAATGTCAATATTTTACGGTTCCATTTGTTCAAAATATACTCTATAATAAAGACTGTATAAAGAAACTGTTAAGACCATAAAGATACTATAAAGGAGGAAGGTATTATTATGAGAAAAAAATTCTTATGCGCAGCATTAGGTGCAGCAATGGTATGCTCCATGGCAGGATGCGGATTAAAGTCCCCGGAAACTGCTACAACAGCAGCTACCACTGCAGCAGAGACAAAAGCAGAGGAGACCAAGGCAGAGGAGACAAAGGCTGAGGAATCTAAGGCAGAGGAGACCAAGGCTGAAGCAGCTGGTGAGGTAAACGAGCAGGCAGCCAAGGATCCGGAGGTTACTCTTGTTTATGCAGAGGTTAACCCATTAGACAGTATCGTTGGTAAGACCGGAGTTGCTTTCAAGGAGAAGGTAGAGGAGCTTTCCGGCGGCACAGTAAAGATCGACTTACAGCCAAACGGTGTATTCGGCGCTGAGGGCGATGTACTGGATGCCATGATCGGACAGAGCGGTACCATCGACATTACCCGTACAGCCGTTGCTTCCATGACACCATACGGAACATCCAAGTCCAACCTTTTGACGATCCCATACACATTTACGGACAGAGAGCATTTCTGGAAGTATGCAGACAGCGATGTTGCAGCTGAGATTTTGGCTGAGCCGGAAGAGATGCAGTTAGGTATCAGAGGCCTGTTCTACGGCGAGGAAGGCTTCCGTCATTTCTTCGCAAACAAGGAAATCAACAGTATGGAAGACTTAAAGGGCATGAAGCTGCGTGTTTCCACTGACCCTGTCATGGTAGGAACCGTTGAGGCTCTTGGTGCAAACGCTACGGTTGTTGCATTTAACGAGCTGTATTCTTCCCTGCAGACCGGCGTTGTAGACGGCGCTGAGCAGCCTGCGATCAACTACAAGGCTAACGCATTCCACGAGGTTGCTCCAAACATGATCCTTGACGGACATCAGATGGGTATCTTCGAGGTTGTTATCACAGACGATGCATGGAACAACAAGCTGACCGAAGCACAGCGCGAGTGTGTAATGGAAGCTTCCAAGTATGCTTCTGAGTACTGCAGACAGATTTCTGAGGAAGCTGAGGCAGAGGTTATGGAAGAGCTGAAGGCTGCTGGCGTTCATATCGTTGAGGTAGAGGATAAGACCCCATGGCAGGATGCTTGTAAGGATGTGATCGCAGACGCTTCCAAGGAGCATGCTGATTTATACCAGAAGATTCTTGACCTTGCAAAGTAAGAAGCTTTTGAATTGATGCACTGAAGGGCACAGAGGACCACAAAGCGGCCTTTGTGCCTTTTTATAAGAGCAGAACCTGTGCACGTGTGTGTTTTGAGATGCCATTGAAGGAGGATTTTAATGTCCATATTTGATAAGATTAAACCGATATATGACTGGGCATATCATGTTATTTTTGTGATCTGTAAGCTTCTTTTGATCGCAGATATCCTGATCACCAGTATGGCAGTCGTTGGCCGCTATGTTTCTTTCATTCCTGACCCGGCATGGAGTGAGGAGATTGTCCTGACACTGATGTCCTATATGGCAGTATTGTCCGCAGCATTGGCAATCCGCCGCGGTGCCCATATCCGCATGACAGCTCTGGATAATTACCTTCCAAAAAATGTGGTTAAATTCCTGGACATCCTTTCAGATGTTGCGGTTTTGATCCTTGCAGTTATTATGATAAGTGTCGGCTGGAAGTATGCTACTACCATTGGTGCAAGAGGCTTCTACACCAGTATGCCAAAGCTTTCCAAGTTCTGGCAGTATCTGCCGGTTCCGCTGGCTGGTGTTGCTATGTTCGTATTTGAAATTGAAGCATTATACAATCATGTTAAGAGTATTTTTGTAAAGGAGGAAGCATAATGAGCGAGGGAATGGCTATATTTACGTTACTTGGAAGCTTTTTTGTTATGATTTTCCTGCGCTTCCCCATTGCATATGCAGTAGCGCTTTCTTCTGTACTCTGCTTAAAAGGCCTGGGGCTTCCCTTTAATACCATTGTACAGCAGATGGTAAAGGGTATCAGCTCCTTCAGCTTAATGGCAGTACCGTTCTTTATCACCATGGGATGCCTGATGGGTACCGGCGGTATTTCCGAGAAGCTGATCGCGCTGGCAGATGCCTGTGTAGGCTGGATGCGGGGTGGCATGGCAATGGTTAACATCGTTGCTTCCTACTTCTTCGGAGGAATTTCCGGTTCTGCAGCAGCAGATACTGCTTCTCTTGGTTCTATCCTGATCCCAATGATGGTAGACCAGGGCTATGACGCAGATTTCTCAACTGCAGTTACAATTACCTCTTCCTGTGAGGGACTTTTAGTTCCTCCAAGCCACAACATGGTTATTTATGCTACTACCATTGGCGGTGTTTCCGTGGGAAGCCTGTTTCTGGCAGGTTATGTTCCGGGCGCACTTCTGGCACTGTGCCTGGCAGTAGGCTCCTATATCATTTCTGTAAAGCGCAATTATCCCAAGGGCGAGAAGTTCAGCATGAAGAACCTGATCAAACAGATCAGCGTTTCCTTCTGGGCTCTGGCAGCTGTTTTAATCGTAGTAGTAGGCGTTGTATGCGGTGTATTTACAGCAACTGAGTCTGCTGCCATCGCAGTTATCTATAGCCTTATTGTCAGTGTATATTTTTACAAGGGCCTTGACTGGAAGGGCGTTTGGAGAGTATTGGGCGACTGTGTAGACACACTTTCCATCGTATTGATCCTGATCGCAACCTCCAGTATTTTCGGCTTCTGCCTTACAAAGCTTCATGTACCAAGCCTAGCAGCAACTGCGATCACAGGACTTACAACCAATCCCATTATCCTGGCACTGCTCCTGAACCTGATCCTTCTGGTTCTGGGCTGTATTATGGATATGGCTCCGATCATCCTGATCGCGGCTCCGATCCTGCAGCCGATCGCTGCATCCATTGGGATCGATCCGATCCAGTTTGGTATTATGGTTGTATTAAACTGTGGTATCGGCCTTCTGACACCTCCGGTTGGTTCCGTACTCTTTATCGGTTCCGCAGTTGCAAAGCTGCCAATGGAAAAGGTTGTAAAAGCAACGCTTCCATTCTACTTATGCATGATCATTACGCTGCTGCTGGTTACTTTCTTCCCGCAGTTCAGCCTGTTCCTGCCAAACCTGTTTGCATAAGGCATAGGGATGCGCAGATAATTTAGAGCTACGTTAAAAACAGAAAGGGCGTATCCAGACCTCCAGTGAGAGGTAAAGGAGCGCCCTTTCCTTCTATGGAGAAGAAAATGAAAAAATGGTTTGGTCTTGGAGGCCTGCTTCTTTTATTGACACTTGCCGGATGCGGGGAGGTTACAAAGTCCCAGGGAGAGGCGATCCCGGAATTTGTGCTTACTTATGCGGAAAATCAGGCAGAGGATTATCCTACCACCCGGGGAGCAAGGCGCTTTGCAGAGCTGGTGGAGAAGCGCACCAAAGGCAGGATCGTGATCCAGGTACATCCGGCGGCACAGCTTGGGGATGAACCCTCAGTAGCAGAACAGCTGCGGTTTGGGGGGATTGATCTTGCGCGCCTGTCCTTATCCAGCATTACCGATATGATCCCCCAGCTTTATGTGCTGCAGCTCCCCTACCTTTATACCGGCGATGAGCATATGCGCCAGGTTTTGGAGGGGGATATTGGGCAGAAGGTAGTAAAAAGCGTGGAGGATCATGATATGATCCCGCTGTCCTGGTACTATGCCGGTGCCCGCAGCTTCTATACCACAAAAAAGCCTATTAAGACCTTGGAAGATATGGAGGGACTGCGCATCCGGGTACAGGAATCCCATATGCTGGAGGATGCGATTTCAGCCCTGGGTGCAACGCCGGTACCCATGGCCTTTGACGAGGTATATTCGGCTCTGGAAAAGGGGATCTGTGATGGGGCGGAAAATAACTGGCCTTCCTATGAGTCCATGGGGCATTATGAGGCTGCCCCCTATTTTACATTGTCAGAGCATGCAAGGATCCCGGAGCTTCAGTTAATCTCTGCGGCAACCTGGGAGAAGCTTTCTGACGAGGATAGGCGCATTATAAAAGGCTGCGCCAGGGAGTCGGCAGATTATGAACGGCGTCTGTGGAAGGAGCAGGAAAGCCAGTCAAGAAAGAAGGTCTGTGAGGCAGGATGCCAGGTGACTGAGTTGTCAGAGGCTGAGCTGGAACGGTTTCGGAAGGCCATGGAGCCGGTTTATAAAAAATACTGCCCGGGTCAGCAGGCGCTGATCGAGGAGATAAAAAAATTGGGAGAAAACCCGTAAAGGAAGGTAAAACAGATGGAACAGATCCAAACGCCCTTTGGCGGCACTATGAAGCTGTATCCGGCCAAAGGGACGGAAACAGTACTTATATGTCCGGGAGGGGGCTACAATCATTTATCACCCCGGGAATCAGAGCCTGTAGCAGAAGTGTTCCGGGAAAACGGTTATCACGCAGTGGTCCTTGATTACTGCCTGGGAAAAGAGGCTCTTGGAACAGGGCCTGTAAGAGAGCTGGCCTGGGCAGTGCGGTGGCTGCGCAGCAGCCAGGAATGGAAGGGAAAAACAGAAAAAATCTGGGCGGCCGGGTTTTCGGCAGGAGGCCATCTGGCAGCCAGCCTTGGGGCCTTATGGAATGAGGACAGCATTTTTACGCAAGCAGAGCAGTCTTTAAACAGGCCTGACGGCCTCATACTGGGATATCCTGTCATCACCATGAAGGAGCACTGCCATGTGCGCTCCAGGGAATGCCTGACAGGAGGCAGGGAGGAGCTCATAGAGCTGTTTTCACTGGAGGAGCGGGATTTAAGCAAAATGCCTCCCGTATTTTTGTGGAATACCCTGGAGGATGAAAAGGTACCTGCAGTTAACTCACTTTTATTTGCGCAGAGGCTGGCACATGACGGCGTAAGCTGTGAATATCATCTGTATCATCATGGACTCCATGGCTTAAGCCTGGCAACGGAGGAGGTGGCTGTGCCGGAAGAGAAACTGTTTGCCGATGCCCATGTGGCAGGCTGGATGAAGCTTTGCCTGGAGTGGATGAGGGAAGTTGGACACAGATCATAACAAAAAGGAGAGAAAAAATGGAGAAGACAGTTGTAAACGGATCTATGCTTGTCAGCGGCTGTGCTGACAGGGAGGATTACAATACGCAGCTTTTATATTTTACCTGTTCATCCTTAAGCAGGGATGACAGGAGGATCTATCTGCTCAGTGACCGGACGGGAAGCCCGAATGTAGTTGTGAGGGATATGTTTACCGGTGAGGAGCGGGTCCTCACAGATAATAAGGCAGGAACCTTAAAGAGTTATGTTTATTTTGACGGAACCTTTTATAAGGGGCTTGGAAAAGCCAGCGTATGCCTGGATCATTCCGGCGACCGGATTTATTATATCCAGGATGATAAGATCTGTACCGCTGATCTGGAGGGCCGGATCCGTGTGCTGAACCATGTCCCGGACGGAAGGATGACAGCCTTTACCCATGTAAGCGCAGACGGGAAGCTGTTGTGCGTTCCGATGACAGACGGGCGCTGCCTTGATTTTGACCCGGAAACGGAAGGAAGCGGCCTGGATAAGCGCCCTGTTTACAATATTGACGGAAGAGTCCAGGAGGAAGGCTTAAACAGCTATCTCTGTGTGTATAATACAGAAACTGGTGAGCTGGTTTATGAAAAGACAGTTCCCAAATGCTGGATCACCCATGTACAGTTCAATCCCCGGAATCCGGAACAGATCATGTATAATCACGAATGGCCAAGCTTCTCCTGCGGGATCCGCAGGATCTGGCTCTATGACCATTCCACAGACCAGATCATCCGTATCCGCACAGAGGGAAAGGACACGCTGGGAAATCCCAGAGGATATGAGAGAAAGGCCGGAGACTGGGTCTGCCATGAGATGTGGAATGATGATGGAAAGACGATCATTTATCATGGGGGCTATGAGAACGGCCCGGCTATGGTCGGAAAGTATGAGCTGGAAAGCGGAAAATATTGGGAGATAGCCCTGCCGGATGATTATGATGCCTACGGCCATTTTACCATGGACCATGCTGGAAATCTGGTCTGTGACGGCTATTTCAAATATCCCTGGGAGGTAAAGAAGGTGCGTGAAAACAGCACTGACAACGGGCCTGACCCGCACAAAAAGGATGCAGAGTATATCTGCAAGGTGCTGCCGGACTGGGATGCAGGGGTGCTTCAGTGGATCCCTCTGTGTAAGCATGAGAGCGACTGGCTTGGACAGGACGCCCACCCCCATCCTATTTACAGCCATACAGGAGATCGGGTTTTCTTTAACAGCCGCAGCGGCCGCACTGTAAATGTATACTGTGTTTCTGCTCAGGAGCCTCAGAAGCAGGCCCAGTGATCTTAAGACCAATACTTTTTGCCGCTTCTGTGCTATAATAGAGATAAAAATGATGGCATATAAGGGGGTAAGCTATGTACCGGCTGTTGATTGCAGATGATGAGGCCATTGAGCGCCTTGTATTGTATAAGACGCTGTCCAGGAATCTGGAGGGCCAGTGTGAGATCTTCCAGGCAGAAAATGGGCGGGAGGCCCTTCAGATCTATCAGGAGAAAAAAATACAGATTGCGATTCTGGATGTGGAGATGCCGGGGATCAACGGCATTGAAGCTGCGGAGAAGATCCGGGAAACAGACAGGGACTGCTGCATTATCTTTCTGACAGCCTTTGATGAATTTAATTATGCAAAAAAGGCGATTGCAGTCAGAGCCCTGGATTATCTCTTAAAGCCCTATGATGAGCAGGAGCTTTTGTCTGTGGTGGAGCAGGCCATGCAGGTGGCAGACGAGGCAGCACAGTGGGGAAGTGCTCCCAGGCGTCCAAGGCCTCAAGGGCCGGCGTCGGTGTCAGAAGGGGTGAATCCAGAGGGCAGCCCGGATCTGGGTGATCTTCGGATCAGCCGCGTTACAGAGCTTATTGGCCAGTACATTCAGGACAATTATATGTTTGATATTTCCATGCAGGATGTGGCCCGCTGGCTGAATTATTCAGAGGCCTATTTCTGTAAGCTTTTTAAACAGTGCTTTGGGAAAAACTTTACGTCTTATCTGACGGAATACCGGGTGGAGGAGGCGAAAAAGCTGTTGGAGAATCCTGCTGTTAATGTCCGGGAGGTGGGCAATGCAGTGGGATATGGTGATTCCAATTATTTCGCAAAGGTATTTAAACGGATCACAGGCTTAAGCCCTACGGAGTACAGGCTGGGGGCAGACAAAGAAGAAGGCCGGTGAGAAAAAAAGGAAAAGGCTGCCGCCGGGAAAACCGGAACAGGCAGCCTTTTTATGTGCTATGGAAATGAGTGATACAGCTTTCTGCTTATCCAATCGGGATCACCGTTACCTCGTCATCTGTGCCGTTAGGGCCTGTGACCTCTGAGGTTGGAGCTGTTGCGGAGCTCTCTGCGGGCTTGGAGGCTTCGGTCGCTTCGGTGGATTCCTTTGGTTTGGAGCTTTCGCTTGCCTTGGTGGATTCCTTTGGCTTGGAGCTTTCGCTTGCCTTGGTGGATTCCTTCGCCTTGGAACTTTCGCTTGCCTTGGTGGATTCCTTCGCTTTGGAGCTTTCCTTTGTGCCGGAGGCCTTGGAGGAGGCTTCCTTTTCATCTTCCGGGAAATCGGTATCGCGGTTGCTGGTATCGATTCCGGAGACAGACAGGGAGAAGGTAGCGCGGTTTGCGTTGCCGGCCATATCCTCCACATAGATATCCAGGGAGCCCGCTTCCAGATCAAAGGTAACCTCCCCTGTATCCTTATTCATCTTCGTTGGCTTTACAGTCTGTCCTTCCTGGTCTGTCGCATAGATCGTGCCGAAATTGATGCCGGACTGGCTGTCCTCCACATGGATAGTCAGTATGCCGTTTTCCATGACATAATCTGTATCGTCAATGGCAGGAATGGCATCATCCAGCACTGCAATGTGTTCCACTACCTTGTGGGTCATGCCGTTTAAGGAGACAGCATTGATTTCCAGGGTGCCGTTGGTTGACAGTGTTGTGCGGTAGGTTTTCTTTTCCTTTGTCAGCTCAATGGGCTGTGATTCCAGGGTAGCTGTCATCTGACGGATCGGCAGCAGGGATTTGATCTCAAAGGAAATGTCTACAGTCTTATAGTCCGTTGTGTCGGCTACCGTCAGCTTGATCTTAGGGGAAGAGGTAACCAGCATAAACAGGATAAAGTTAAAGGCAAAAAAAGGCAGAATAAAAAATACAAGTCGGTACAGGATTGGGTTGTCCTTCCAGGAACGGCGGTTGTAGGTGTTGCGCCTGCTGCTTCTGGGCGCTGTATAGGATGAACGGTGCTCCATAGTAAAGTCCTCCTTTGTCTAGATATAACTGAAATAGAACAGCCTGTATGCAGGCTGCTGTAATGAAGCATCTTTATGAAAAAACGACGTTTATAGCATAGCAGAAAAACGCAATACTTACAACTATACAATTCTTACAACATTCGTAACTATTTACTTTTACAAGGCCCTCTTCCTGTGATATGATGGGGGTAACCCGGAAGGGCAGGCTACATAGAAAACAGCATACCAATTAAAGAAAAGGAGCAGATTCTATGATTGAAAAAGCAGCTGCATTTGCCGCAAAGGCACATGAAGGGGTATTCAGAAAGGGAACCAGGATTCCATATATCACCCATCCTATAGAGGCGGCGGTGATCGTGTCGGGCTTTACAGAGGATGAAGAAATGATCGCAGCGGCGCTTCTGCATGATGTAGTGGAGGATGCAGGGGTTACCAGGGAACAGCTGGAGGCAGATTTTGGATTCCGGGTGGCACATCTGGTGGCGGATGAAAGCGAGGATAAGACGAAGAGCTGGTTTGAGAGGAAGCAGAACACGGTAAGGAAAATTTCAGGAGCTTCCAGAGATATAAAAATACTTATGCTGGGAGATAAGCTGAGCAATATACGGAGTACAGCCCGGGATTATCTGGTAATGGGGGATGCAGTCTGGCAGCGCTTTAATGAAAAGGACAAGAGAAAGCATGCATGGTATTACTGGAGCATGGCAGATGGCCTGGAGGAATTAAAGGAGCATATCTATTATCAGGAATATGTAATGCTGTGCCAGCGGGTATTTGGAGACAGGGGGCAGGCTTATATCCCGGAAAATGAACCGTTTTAAATGGAAAAACAGAGGAGGTAATTTTTAAATGAAAGGTTACAGGAAAATAAAACGCATGATGGCATCCGTGCTTATAGCCGGGCTTTTATGCGGATTTCAGGCATCGGCGGCTTTTGGAGCTGCCGGCCTTACAGGAAGTGAACAGACAGGCCCGGGGGTGCAGAACCAGGAAGCCCAGGGCGGTTCCCAGGAAACCCTTCCAGAAGCTTCTGGTGAAGGACTTCAGGTAAGCTACAGTGCCTATGCATCGGGGCAGGGCTGGAGCACAGCATCCGATAATCAGCCCTTATCAGGAGCGGCAGGAACCTGGCTTACGGCAATGAAGGCAAATTTAGTCCAGATACCTGAGGGGCTTTCCATCGGGATCCGCTATCAGGTTAATCTAAGCGGAAGCGGCTGGCTGGACTGGGCGGCTGACGGGGCAGAGCTGGGAGGTGCAGCCGGGGAAATGCCCTTGGAGGCAGTCAGAATGGAGCTGACAGGCCAGGGTGCATCCGCCTATGATCTGTATTATAAGGTATATCAGAACGGCACATGGACGGACTGGGCCTTAAACGGGGCTGCGGCAGGTACAGAGGGCGCGGGCCTCAGGGTAGACGGCATTCGTGTATCCGTTACAGCAAAGGGTGAGGGAGCACCGGAAGATGTACAGGGCGGCTTTCACATTGACCCTTCAAAGCCAATGATTGCCCTTACCTTTGATGATGGCCCCAGGGCAGCTGTTACGAATCGGATCCTGGACAGCTTAAAGGCAAACAGCGGCAGGGCCACTTTCTTTATGGTGGGAAGCAGCGTAAATTCTAACCGGGATGTGATCGCCCGCATGGTGGAGCAGGGCTGCCAGGTGGCAAACCATACCCATGACCATAAATATCTTACGAAGCTGAATGCAGAGGGGATTGCAGCTCAGATCGGGCAGACAAATCAGAAGATTGCAGATGCCTGCGGTGTTTCTCCTGTGGTAATGCGCCCGCCGGGAGGATATATTGACGCAAATTCACAGGCAGTCCTGGCAAACCTTGGTATGCCGGCGATCATGTGGTCCATTGATACAAGGGACTGGCAGCATCGGGATCCCCAGAAGACCATTGATTCTGTACTGAGTCAGGTAAAAGACGGGGATATCATCCTGATGCATGATTTATATGAGACAACGGCAGAGGCAGCAGAATTCCTTATACCGGAGCTGACAGCCAGAGGTTACCAGCTGGTAACCATCAGCGAACTGGCGGCTGCCAGAGGCGGCCTTGTGCTGGGACAGAAGTACAGCCGCTTCCGCCCATGACATGAATCCTCCCATGGCGTAACGGTTGTTTTTTCACAAAAAATTCATTAAAAAAACATAGCCAAAGTCCTCTTTTCGTAGTAAGATGTAACCTATCGCAGGAAGTCATGGTTTCCTGTGTGAAACTAATCGCAGGTTTTGACAGAAAAGAGGAGATTTGTTATGAAAAAGAAGTATTTTGCAGCAGCTGCCCTGGCCCTGGCTCTGGGAGTGACAGCATGTTCATCAAAGAAAGCAGATGAGGCAGTTAACACTGCCGCGCAGAGCACAGAGGCATCTTCTGAGGAGACGACAGAAGAAATGACAGAGGAAGCCTTGGAGGAGGATTACTTTTACGGCTTTGTAAGCGCAGTGGAAGATAAGGTGATCACGATTGCAGACCAGGACGGCGTTGAAGCGAAATTCGATGTTTCTGAAGCAGAGCTTACAGGAGCAGAGGAGATTGGTGCTGAGGATGAGGTTGAGGTTACTTTTGAAGGCCAGCGGGCTGAGGATGTGACAAAGGCAATCCGGGTTGATGTGATCGTTTCTGCTGCAGAGGCTGCAGAAGAGGCAGAAGCAGAAAATGCGGACGAGACCATAAGCGGAACGATCGAGAAGGCAGATGACAAGAGTCTTACTTTGGCAGCTGAGGATGGAACCTATACCTTTAATTCTATCATTGCCCAGAAGGTAACAAAGGATGGAATTAAGGAAGGTGCAGAGGCAGAGGTTACATTTTATGGCGATCTGGAGGACACAACAGATCTGCCTGTAGCAACCAAGATCGTGACAGCAGATGCGGCAGATACAGAGGATGCCAAGATCATGACACTGACCGGAAAGGCAGCTGAGGTAGGGGAAGACCACCTGGTGCTTGATACAGCAGATCCGGACAACACCCTGTTTACCTTTGCAGGGGAAAGCGGTATGTTTGACGGCATCCAGTCCGGCGATACAGTAACAGTCATTTATGAGGGAACCTTGACAGACCGTACGATCCAGGCAGTAGGAATTAAATAGTAACAGACATGGCTGAACTGTTACATTAAATAAGATAAAAGGGTGAAAGACTCCCGGGAACACAGAGTATTGTTTTTAGCAAACAGGCTGTGTTTCCGGGGGTATTTTTTATTTACTGTGAAAAATTAGCACTCATCTATTGACAGTGCTAATAACATGTGTTATAGTACGCATAGAACAAAGGTAACAGACATCAATTCCACAGAAAGAAAGGGGAATCGGTATGAATATTAATAAATTTACGCAGAAATCAATGGAAGCAGTGCAGAACTGTGAAAAATTGGCGTATGAGTATGGAAACCAGCAGATCGATGAGCAGCATCTTCTCTGCAGCCTGCTGAGCCTGGATGACAGCCTGATCTTAAAGCTGGTTACAAAAATGGGAATTCAGGGGGATATGTTTGCAGCAGAAGCAAAACAGCTTCTTGATAAGCTTCCAAAGGTAAGCGGCGGCGGGCAGCTTTATATCAGCAATGACTTAAACAAGGTTTTGATCAATGCAGAGGATGAGGCAAAGGCCATGGGCGATGAATATGTGTCTGTGGAGCATCTGTTCTTATCCCTTTTAAAGCAGCCTAACCGGGAAATTAAGGAGCTGCTGCGCCTTTATAATATTACCCGGGAGAAATTCTTGCAGGCCCTGTCAACGGTGCGGGGCAATCAGAGAGTGGTAAGCGACAATCCGGAGGCAACCTATGATACGCTTCAGAAATACGGCTATGACCTGGTAGAGAGGGCCAGGGAGCAGAAGCTTGACCCGGTTATCGGCAGGGATGGTGAAATCCGCAATGTAGTACGTATCCTTTCCAGAAAGACAAAGAATAACCCGGTGCTGATCGGTGAGCCCGGTGTGGGAAAAACGGCAGTAGTGGAAGGCCTGGCACAGCGTATTGTGCGTGGGGACGTACCTGAGGGCTTAAAGGATAAGCGGCTGTTTGCCCTGGATATGGGCGCCCTGGTAGCAGGTGCCAAGTACAGAGGTGAGTTTGAGGAGCGTTTAAAGGCAGTCCTGGAGGAAGTAAAGAAAAGCGACGGGCAGATCATCCT
>OLRK01000841.1_pt1 | contig 30889 bp, 23 predicted proteins | sample 1672911 | NCBI WGS metagenome assembly OLRK01 (sample SAMEA3136736, study PRJEB25190) | human gut metagenome | biome: human gut; feature: human-associated habitat; material: faeces | place: Austria | collected 2013 | reverse complement strand
TCAGCTTCCAGCGCAGCCCGCTGAACAGACCCAGCGCCTTGTCATCGAACTTCTCACCGGGGCCGACATGCAGTGCTGCAAGCTCCCGGAGTACCGGCGCATCTGCTGCAGCGGGCGGGTTGGTTTCCATCAGCTGGTTAGCGGTATCAAAGAATTCCTTTGCGTCCATAGCAAGAACGTGCTTTACCGGCACAAAGTCATTGGCAGGGTCATAGCTGCCTGCGGGGGCGGTCCATCCACCCGCCTGATAGGCGGAAAGCGGCATCAGCTGCATCTTATCCTGAATAGCCCGGACGTTGGGCAGTTCCTCCTGCCCGGAGAGCACGATGCGGGCAATGGTCCAGACCATATTGGTCGGCACATTGATCCGCTGCACCCCTTCCGGCAGTTTGCCCTGCCAGTCCGAGCGGGTGATCGCGTAAAGGCCCGGTGCTTCCAGCACTGCAACGGTATTTGTCCACGCATCCAGCACCTGTACATTGAAAAATCGGTCCGTCTGCGGTACACCGTAAAGCATCGGTTCTGCGCTGACATCGAGAAATGCCTGCGTATAGATGGTATCCACATTCGGCGTGACGACTGCGCGAGATGCGGCGTCTGCCAGCTTTTTCGCATGGATGAACTGGTTGATCGGCGCACGGGTATCGTTCGGTGTTTCTGTGTTGGTTGAAACCTTTCGGGTCGCATCCATCAGAACCAGTGGAAAGGCGTACAGATACGCCTGTTCCAGAAGTTCCTGCGCCGCCATCGTCTGCTGTGCTGCGGCGGCTTTCTCTACGGGCAAAAGTGTAGCTGCGCAGACCACCGCAGCCGCAGTGGAAATGTTCAGAAATCCTCGGCGGGTCATTTTCATAACATGAAACCTCCTGTTATGCTTTTTGCTTTATGCGTATGCGCTTTATGGGAAAAACCATTCGGTGTTCTGCGTTCATCATACGAAAAGAATGCTGAAAAGTCAATGGTTTCTATGCGAGACACGCAAAAACGTGAGTTTTAACAAAAAATGCCTCGGATTATTGTTGAAAGCTCCATTGAATTGCGCTTTTTCACGAATCCTCCTTGTCGGCCGCACGGCAGTATGTTATACTAAAGTCATCAACTGACAAAGGAGCACTGCAATGAGCGACCTGAATAGATGGATGCAAAAACACGATCTCTGCCCGGAAAACATTTTATATCTTTACCGCAGCGACCGGAAAACGGTCCTTCACCGCATGGACGGCGGGGAAGCCGCGCTGTATGCGCCGATGCACGGCGTCCTGTCTGTTCTGCCGGAAGATCAGTTCCTGAACATCAGCAAGGGAATCGCAGTGAACCGTAGCCAGATCGTAAACATCGGCAACGATGGCGTTTATACCATGTCGGACGGCCGCACGTTTCAAGGACGCAAGCGCGGCCTGAGCAGCCACCGCCGCCTGCGCATGGAGATCGGGCTGTCCGACACGAAGCCTCGCCCCATGAGCATGAGCCTGCTGGAAAAATGCAGCCTGCTGGACGATATGCCGCTGGCGTTCTGTGTCATCGAGCTGGTCTTCAATGAAGATGGACACGGCGTGGATTTCATCTTCCGCTATTGCAATGCGGAAATGGCCAATATCGAAGGTGTGCCGGTGGAGGAAATGCTGGACCGCTCGTTTTACAAGGTGTTCCCCAATGGGGACAAAAAGTGGCTGGTGTCCTATGCAGATGTGGCGCTGAACGGTACGAAGCATACCCTCCACGATTACAGCCCGGAAGTGGACAAATACCTGACCATCCACTGCTATCAGCCCGAACCGGGGTATTGTGCCTGTGTGCTGCAGGCAAACGAGCCTTGAAGCAAAAGGCGGTGTGGCCCATACAACGGGTCATGCCGCCTTTTGCTTTTGTTTTGCACCGCGCACAATGAGGCCAATGGGGGAAAGGTTGACGATGCTGGGATGCAGGGCAGAATACGCTGTTAGCTGGGGCAAGGAATTTCTATCCACGCCCTCCGCGAGGAGGGCGACCGACATCGTGGAGCGGCTTATCAACCGCTACTCATTTCTATCCACGCCCTCCGCGAGGAGGGCGACTGGCACGACCTCGAAGATGAGCGCAAGGCTCTCAAATTTCTATCCACGCCCTCCGTGAGGAGGGCGACTATCTGGCGGCGCATATACCACACATCGGTTGAGAATTTCTATCCACGCCCTCCGTGAGGAGGGCGACGCTCACGAAGATGGTCGTCCATTGAGTCGTAATCATTTCTATCCACGCCCTCCGTGAGGAGGGCGACTTGCACCAGCGCAGGGCGTTTTCGCAACGGAGGTCATTTCTATCCACGCCCTCCGCGAGGAGGGCGACCCCCAGCCGCTTAGCAGGGCCAGCATCCAGCGCGGTATTTCTATCCACGCCCTCCGCGAGGAGGGCGACAGCTGGCAAAGTGGAGCTACTTCATTTCCCCGGTATTTCTATCCACGCCCTCCGTGAGGAGGGCGACGGTAAGATGTGCAATTTTAAGAGGGCATAGAAAGCATTTCTATCCACGCCCTCCGTGAGGAGGGCGACAAAAGCTCCTGCACAGAGCGGTAAAAGCAATCGAATTTCTATCCACGCCCTCCGCAAGGAGGGCGACTCAAAACGTGATATTTTATTCTTGCTTCCTAAGTATTTCTATCCACGCCCTCCGCAAGGAGGGCGACCGGGACGCCTGCTCCTATTGCCGCTCTCTGGTCGAATTTCTGTCCACGCCCTCCGCAAGGAGGGCGACCTGGAACACCTGGAAGATAGCCTTTCCGATTTGGAATTTCTATCCACGCCCTCCGCAAGGAGGGCGACCTTCCGAATCCGACTCGTAACCTGACACTTCGTCATTTCTATCCACGCCCTCCGCAAGGAGGGCGACGCCGCCGCGCTGGCCGTGTTGGAGAGCAGCAAGATTTCTATCCACGCCCTCCGCAAGGAGGGCGACCCACCGGCGAGGAACCACTCAGCACCGAGACCACGCATTTCTATCCACGCCCTCCGCAAGGAGGGCGACTGGAGCGGCAGCGGAAAAAACGCTCGCTGGAACAATTTCTATCCACGCCCTCCGCGAGGAGGGCGACGACAGGTAGGCGTTGTAGTCGTTGAGGACTTCGGATTTCTATCCACGCCCTCCGCGAGGAGGGCGACACGGGGCCGTCGACGTACTGGATGTAAGTCCGAATATTTCTATCCACGCTCTCCGCGAGGAGGGCGACGATACAAGACCGCCCTGAAACTCCGAAAGGTGGAATTTCTATCCACGCCCTCCGCGAGGAGGGCGACTCGGCAGAAATCGACCATATTCACCGGGCATTGAAATTTCTATCCACGCCCTCCGCGAGGAGGGCGACGCGGATGCTCCGGACTATCTCTATTACTGCGGATTTCTATCCACGCCCTCCGTGAGGAGGGCGACCCGTTATTGCGTGGAATATGCAATATGTTCCGTGATTTCTATCCACGCCCTCCGTGAGGAGGGCGACTGTCCAGCAGTAATGTACAGATTCCTCTGTTCGTATTTCTATCCACGCCCTCCGTGAGGAGGGCGACGGCGTGATGCTGCGGGCGCTGGGCAACAGCGCGATTTCTATCCACGCCCTCCGTGAGGAGGGCGACGTTAGATGATACCGACAGCGAGGACGCCCAAGACATTTCTATCCACGCCCTCCGTGAGGAGGGCGACCGTCGAGGACGAGCCGAGCGCAGACCCGGTAGCGATTTCTATCCACGCCCTCCGTGAGGAGGGCGACCCGCGATAGGTGTCGAAACGCACAGGCAGGTTACAGAATTTCTATCCACGCCCTCCGTGAGGAGGGCGACGAAATGATGTGCAATAATTTATGGGAACGCATAAAATTTCTATCCACGCCCTCCGTGAGGAGGGCGACATGTGTGGGTACATAGACATTGTGCTATATGAAGATTTCTATCCACGCCCTCCGCGAGGAGGGCGACGCAAGAGGGCTTCGGCATCACCAACATGCGCCACATTTCTATCCACGCCCTCCGCGAGGAGGGCGACTTGTATTTCATGGTTTTATATTACAACCATGATGATATTTCTATCCACGCCCTCCGTGAGGAGGGCGACTGTATGATACAGTAGCCGAGGCCTCGGCCGCACGAATTTCTATCCACGCCCTCCGTGAGGAGGGCGACCGAATGCCCGCACGGCGCTCCCCGAAAGGCAAGCGGATTTCTATCCACGCCCTCCGTGAGGAGGGCGACTTCCAGCAGTTTCGGGCCTCTTTTAAGGGCGACCCATTTCTATCCACGCCCTCCGTGAGGAGGGCGACTTGGCATCTCGTGTATCCTCCATGTTTTTTACGATTTCTATCCACGCCCTCCGTGAGGAGGGCGACGGCGTAATGCTGCGGGCGCTGGGCAACAGCGCGATTTCTATCCACTCCCTCCGTGAGGAGGGCGACCTCCCTTGCTTTTGTGACCTAAGTGTATCGCAGTAATTTCTATCCACGCCCTCCGTGAGGAGGGCGACCCTTGTCCGTGGCCGCCAGCGGCGGGGCAAGCTCATTTCTATCCACGCCCTCCGTGAGGAGGGCGACAGACCGAGGACAGCATACACGCTGACGGCGTGGCAATTTCTATCCACGCCCTCCGTGAGGAGGGCGACTCAGTATACAAAATCAGGATTGTCAAAAGGGGGTATTTCTATCCACGCCCTCCGTGAGGAGGGCGACACTATGGCAGCCCGATGGGCTGGGATGGATTCGGAGATTTCTATCCACGCCCTCCGTGAGGAGGGCGACCCACGGCTGCGGGCACTGTGACCCTGACCGGCCAATTTCTATCCACGCCCTCCGTGAGGAGGGCGACTTTGCGTGATGTAGCTCTTACCGCTAAAATATGACATTTCTATCCACGCCCTCCGTGAGGAGGGCGACCCTTGACCCAGCTGGCAAGGGGTTGCAGCGTCTCAAATTTCTATCCACGCCCTCCGTGAGGAGGGCGACGTGGTGCGCGTAATCTTGCCCCCTTTTTACAATCCTATTTCTATCCACGCCCTCCGTGAGGAGGGCGACATAGCCACAGTAAAGGAAAGGTGGACAACAAAATATTTCTATCCACGCCCTCCGTGAGGAGGGCGACAAATCGGCGATCAGGTTCTCGTGGGTCATCTCTCATTTCTATCCACGCCCTCCGTGAGGAGGGCGACATATATAGACACAATAAAGGACGGGGGTAAAACATTTCTATCCACGCCCTCCGTGAGGAGGGCGACCTCTCTGTGGCGTTCTGGGTTTTCATGGCCTTGGTATTTCTATCCACGCCCTCCGTGAGGAGGGCGACTTGCGTCAGATTGCCAGTTCTTTCCTCTTACTCTAATTTCTATCCACGCCCTCCGTGAGGAGGGCGACTGGAGTATCTGGAGGACGACATCACCACCGAGGAATTTCTATCCACGCCCTCCGTGAGGAGGGCGACGTGATAGGCGCTGACATCATTTTCGATGCCCCGGAAAATTTCTATCCACGCCCTCCGTGAGGAGGGCGACCCGTGTTTTCAATTGGATATTTCATAACTTCGCAAATTTCTATCCACGCCCTCCGTGAGGAGGGCGACGAGCTACTTTTCGTTGGCATCTTGACCGTCCTTTCATTTCTATCCACGCCCTCCGTGAGGAGGGCGACCTCTGCCTGACCATCGGGGCGGCGGATGTGCTGGAATTTCTATCCACGCCCTCCGTGAGGAGGGCGACCGCCTCGCGCCAGGGGTCGAACTCGTTTTGGGTGATTTCTATCCACGCCCTCCGTGAGGAGGGCGACCGTTCTGACCCTCTTGGGGGGGGGTAACTTGTGAAATTTCTATCCACGCCCTCCGTGAGGAGGGCGACCAGAAGACGGTCGAAAGCAAGGACGATGCACCCAAATTTCTATCCACGCCCTCCGTGAGGAGGGCGACCCTTGCTGTCCAGAAATTCATTGACGACTTCCGAATTTCTATCCACGCCCTCCGTGAGGAGGGCGACATCATCCAGCAGCAGAAGGAGTATTCCTCTGAGCTATTTCTATCCACGCCCTCCGTGAGGAGGGCGACGATGAGGGCGGCGTTTACACCATCACGCTGGAGGCATTTCTATCCACGCCCTCCGTGAGGAGGGCGACTAGAAGAGATTTAGCCATAGAAGGGCTTGCCTCGCATTTCTATCCACGCCCTCCGTGAGGAGGGCGACAACTCCCAAAAAGGCAGCGAAACCCGAAGGAGCAATTTCTATCCACGCCCTCCGTGAGGAGGGCGACTTTTTCGATCTTGTCCGCATTGCTCAGGATGTCAATTTCTATCCACGCCCTCCGTGAGGAGGGCGACGATACGACCCGTCGTTTTTTTATTTTGCCACAGCTATTTCTATCCACGCCCTCCGTGAGGAGGGCGACTGTACTTGCTCCCGGCTCCGCCGTAGCCGTACAAAATTTCTATCCACGCCCTCCGTGAGGAGGGCGACTTTCCGAGGCTCTGAAAAAGGCTTGGGCATCTGCATTTCTATCCACGCCCTCCGTGAGGAGGGCGACCGGAGGAGGAGAACGCGAAAGGGATTGGCCAGCTATTTCTATCCACGCCCTCCGTGAGGAGGGCGACCTCTCAGCCTTCACCTCATACCAACCGAGGTCGGTATTTCTATCCACGCCCTCCGTGAGGAGGGCGACTCCTCGAAGATACATCCACAGTTGCGGCACTTAAATTTCTATCCACGCCCTCCGTGAGGAGGGCGACGTGCTGGGCCTCTCCCTGTTCACCAATGACGATGCATTTCTATCCACGCCCTCCGTGAGGAGGGCGACCACCATTCGAGCTGCATGGCGGTCTTTCCCAGACCATTTCTATCCACGCCCTCCGTGAGGAGGGCGACGGCAGGAAGCTCAGGGTGGAAGTTCCGGGCAGCGAATTTCTATCCACGCCCTCCGTGAGGAGGGCGACTGGTGGCAAGCTGAGAGGAATCGAACTCAAGGGAATTTCTATCCACGCCCTCCGTGAGGAGGGCGACTTCTGGTTCTGGTATCCGCGTTTCTGCCGTTCTGGATTTCTATCCACGCCCTCCGTGAGGAGGGCGACGCCGGATTTTGGCCTGATTACTATTCCCATCGAATTTCTATCCACGCCCTCCGTGAGGAGGGCGACACGGCTGCTGAGGAATGACACCTTGCCCTACATGATATTTCTATCCACGCCCTCCGTGAGGAGGGCGACTTCAGGGTTGTTGTGACTATGAACTTCCCAAGTGATTTCTATCCACGCCCTCCGTGAGGAGGGCGACGCAATCAGAATCAAGGTGGAAGCCGGTCAGGAAATATTTCTATCCACGCCCTCCGTGAGGAGGGCGACCAGATCTTTGAAGTCACTGTTGGTGACTTCCAGAAATTTCTATCCACGCCCTCCGTGAGGAGGGCGACTTCATGTTGGTGGAAAAATGCGTTCACACCTACAATATTTCTATCCACGCCCTCCGTGAGGAGGGCGACTTTGCAACCAAGTACCTGGGCAGCGTTCCGAATGATATTTCTATCCACGCCCTCCGTGAGGAGGGCGACCCGGCATTTCCGCTGCTGCTGATAACTATGCTGCATTTCTATCCACGCCCTCCGTGAGGAGGGCGACTATGGGCAAGCTGTACATGACCACCGTGGTGTCCTATTTCTATCCACGCCCTCCGTGAGGAGGGCGACTTTGCCTTTGGTGGCAACCGTTCAGACTATCTGAACATTTCTATCCACGCCCTCCGTGAGGAGGGCGACGTCTTGCTGCCAGTTCCTTTGCACAGGATTCCACAATTTCTATCCACGCCCTCCGTGAGGAGGGCGACTGAACAGTTTAATGCCGTGTTCAGGGCAATAAAATTTCTATCCACGCCCTCCGTGAGGAGGGCGACAGCAAAAACGGAGAAAAACATCTCCGCTTTTGTTTCATTATAAAACGATCTGCACAGATTTGGAAGAGCTTGTCCAAAAACATCCGAAAAAAGAGCCGCGATCTGCACAGAACGGCTTGAAAACATGGTGCGAAGGAGACGGAAAAGGGGTGAGTGCTTTCCATTCGCACCGAGGGAACAGGCTAGAAGATCAGCACGTCTCCGGATTCAAACAGGGGATGCACCCCGATGTGCTCGACCTTGGTCTTATAGTTGTTGCCCAGTTGATAAAACCGCAGACTGTCCAGATCGGGGTCGATGAGAGCGGCAAGCTCAGACTTCAGAACAGCAAACTGCGCGGCGTCCAGCAGGCACTCGAAGACAGAATTCTGCACCCGCTGCCCGTGGTCCACGCACTTTTTGGCGACTTTGCGCAGGCGTTTGCGTCCAGCAGCGGTCTCGGTGTTGACATCGTAGGTGATCAGGACCAGCATAGACGACCCTCACTTCCAGAAGAACGGCGGATACAGTTCCAGATCACCGCGCAGAGTCCGCGCCAGAAGGAGCGCCTGCACGTAAGGCACCAGTCCCCAGGGCAGTTTCTCTTTCAGGAAGGGATGGGTGATCTGCTCCTGCTTTTTGGTCTGCCAGGCTTTGAGAAACGCGCGGCGGCCATCGTCGGTCAGGAGGACAGCACCATTCTCCTGTTTCTGGAAGTGCTTCGCTGTCAGCAGTTTCTGGTTGATGCAGGACAGCACGAACCGGTCTGCGGAAACGGCGCGAAGCTCTTCCATAAGGTCCAGCGCCAGACTGCGGCGTCCGGGACGGGCGCGGTGCAGGAAGCCGACATACGGGTCCAGCCCGACGCTGCTCAGTGCGGAAGCGCAGTCGCGGGCCAGCAGAGAATAGGCAAAGGAGAGCAGCGCGTTCACATTGTCCAGCGGAGGCCGACGGTTTCGGGACACGAACGGAAACGCTTCATGCTGCTGTAAAATGAGGGAGTCGAAGCAATCGAAGTAGCGCTGCGCTGCTTCCCCTTCCAGACCGCGCAGCTGGTCGAGATCGTCGCACTGCTCAATGAGCGGGAGCGCCGCCGCAAGCTGGGCACTCGTGCGTTTGAATTCCTCTACGGGTACGCGCTGCGGGTGGTCGCGGGTGGCGCGTTCCAGTACCCAGCGGGCGTTGTAAACTTTGCCAAGGATGAAGTACCGCGCATAGCGGCAGCTCAGCGCTTCGCTGTCGGAGATGCGGTACTGGGTCTGCCGCAGCAGGACATTGCCGCGCTCTTCGCCGACGGTGCGCGCCAAAAACTGGCCGTAGGGGCTGAAAAAGCAGAGGTCGATGCCCTTGGCCGCGCATTTGCCCATGAGTGCCGGGCTGGCACCGGAGCGGCTGAAGCAGACGATCCCTTCCAGCGTGTGGAGCGGGACCCGCCCGATCTCGGTCTTCTGGCGGCTGACCACGACATTTTCGCCGTCGAGCGAAAGATAGGCGTCTTCCGAAGTGACGTAAAGCTGGGTCAAAAGCTGTCTCATGGTGTGTCCTCCGCTTGCACTTCGTCCAGATAGGCTTTCAGGTAGGCCCTGGGGTCGGCGCGTTTGTACAGTGCGGGCAGGCAAAGCTCTTTGAGGGAGCAGGCGTTGCAGAAGGTTCCCGGCTTGACTTTTGGCGTGTAGCCGCGGGCGAAATACTGGTTCATCTCGTCGGCCATGGCCTGCGTTTTTTGGCGCAGCGCGTCCGTCAGCGGGACGAGTTCCCGCCGCCGCGTTTCCTCGTAGAAGAGCGCGGCCTGCGGGATATCACAGGCCAGCATCTCTTCCAGAGCCATGGCCTGCGCACAGAGCTGCAGCCGGTCGGCGTCGTTCTCCTTGGCACGGCCATGTTTGTACTCCACCGGCATGGGCCGCCAGCGGCCTTCGGTGTGTTGCAGCGGGATGCCCTCCGGGTCCGCCCGGAATTCCACAACGTCGCAGTCTCCGCTGAGCCGCAGGCGGTGGCTGACGACCTTCATCCCCCGTGTGATGAGCAGATCGCCCCGCCGCTCGGTCTGCGCGGTGTCATGGCAGCGGGTATGTTCCAGCCGCCCCTCCGCAGTGCGAAGGTTCTCAGACCATTGCTGTTCGAGGTAGGCCAACGCCCATTGTCTTCTACAAAAGGCAAAGTGTTGAATACCGGACATTTGCAGATATTCGTCAGTGTTCATCATACACTTCCGGGGTCAGACCGTCCAATTCGTCGCAGGTAATCTCGTAATCCTCTGCGCTGTGAGGTGTCTCGCAGGTTGACTTCACATGCAGGCAGCGGTGGACCTTGGCGGAGGAATACTGTCCGCTCTTGCAGTTGTGCTCCCACCAGTACAGGCGGATCACCTCCATGCTGCCGTCCGGCCGGGCAGAAGACGTGTCGTTCTCAAATAATGTGAGGAGAGCCTGCTTGATTAGGTCGGCATCTTCCTGCGTGAAGCCGGTCTTTTCGGCAAGCTGGCAGTTGATGCTGCCAAAGGTAGTATAGACGCCGAAGTCCACACGGTGCTTCATGCCCATGGTATCGCTGGATTTTTTTGCACCGGATACGCCGTTAACGCTTTTGGTGATCTGGAGACTGCTGATCTCGACGGGGTCAACGCTGAACGCCGGGTGGATGGATACGGGCCCACGCACACCGATCGAGACACCGTCGGCCTCGCCGCCATTCTTGAAGGCGAACACCTGGCCGAAGCTGCGCACATCCAGCCAGGTCTGGCAGGCGACTTTTGCGTAAACATCGGCGTCTTTTTCTTTTTTCAGTGCAGGGATGGAGTCAGCACGGTCTTTCAGGCTTTTGCAGCCGTCGATGCAGCGGTCATTGGACTGCACAAAAACCGGAGCGCCGAGGTCCATCATGCGGTTGCGGATCTTTCGCTTCAGGCAGACATCCGAGATCTCGCCGTAGCCTTCGTAGGTCTCACGGGGGCGGTTGCCATTGAGCGGGTCCCCATTGGGGTTTGCGTGGCGGACGGAAAGAACAAGGGCAAAGTCGATCTTATGGTTCAATGTACTCATAATAGTAGATCCTCCTGTTATTTATTCTTCACTCGGATTGGAATTCTTTTTCGATTCTTCGTTTTCACGGCGGAAGGCCATCAGCTGGCTGGAATAGCCAAGGAGATAAAGTTCGCTCAAGGGTTTGTTGGTGAAGTTTTCTTCACCGAGCTGATCGATCAGATCCAGCATGAGCTGATAACGGCGTCGGCTGCCGTTTTTGGACTGGATGCGGCTCAGATAGGGCGTGAGCTTGTTTTGCAGCAGAACGGTCGTTTTGGCGGGTCGCTGTACGAACATGACCTGTGCCCGTTCGGCATTCGTTGTACGTTTTTCATCGGTGGTCAGGTTTTGTGCATAGCGTTCGACCTGCTCTGCGCAGGCGAGGATGCGGCCGAACAGATAGCTGCGGTCGCGGCAGGTTTCATCCAATGCCATAGAATAAGATTCTCCTTTCGATCGGTTGTAATAACCGCAGATCAGCGCACAGGCGATGCTGCGGGTCTTGCGGGCTTCCCAGGGCTCCAGCGTGACGCCTGCCGTAGCACGGCGTACAGCGCTTCGCACAAGGTCATAAGGCAGCGGCTTTCGTTCTACCAGACAGGGAATAAGGCGCTCCAAAGTCTGTTGCTTGAGTTTCTGATCGACCTTTTCTCCGTAAGCAGCTTTCGCGATGTCCTCCGGAGCGGGTGCTCCGACAAACGAAAAATGTTCCTGCTTGGGTTTCGTTCCGGGCTGTGCCGGTGCGGGGCGGGAGCGGTATTCCAAAAGCCACACAAAGGTTTTGTGCCAGTCAACGATATTTTCCAGCAGCCGGGAGCCGCTGAGTTCCTGATAATACCGGACCGAAAGGCGGCCTTTGGCACCAGAAGGAGAGTCCAGGATCAGAACGGAAAGCTGGGAGGTGTCGGTCAGCTTCAAGCGGTATCCATGGATCGCCCGATTGAACTGCCGCGCAATGGTCTCGGCGGTGGAAGCTTCCTGTGAGGGCATCAAAGCAAATTCTGGAATCTCCATGTCATCGAGATCATCAACAGGGGCATTCTGCGCAAGATCATAGGTATCATCGCAAAGCGAGGGAACCGGTTCATCCTGTGTGCCCCAGACCAGGATGGATTCATCACCAAGATTTGTGCCCTGACGGCTGATGAGCCAGCGCAGTGCACTGTGGGCTTCCTGCGTGGTGCGATAGCCGATAGAAAGCGCCTGTCGTGGGTTAAAGAAACGCCCGCGAAAGGTGAAATTCGTTTCGTCGTTGCTGGAAATCAATTTTGCACCATCTCCGGCATTGCGGATCTTTTGTGGGCTGAGCATGGAAATCGCGGTTTTCTCACCAAGAACAGTGCAGTAGTCCTGGTCGGTCAACTGTGATTCATAAAAATGCAGGAAACTGTCCCAGAGTTCGGGTGTGCAGGACAAATCAATGTTGTTGACACGAAAACGGATGAACGATTCAGTCTGGTCTCCAGAAGGAATGGCACGAACGATTTGGGGCGAAGCATCTTTTTCACCTGTATATTTTGCGGGAAGTCTGCCAGTTTCATCTGTGAACAGGATGCCTTTTGCAAGAAGATCGGGAATCAGGCAGCCTTTTTCGAGGTAGTGAAGTACAGCGCAGACCAATGGATGGGAAAATGGGGAAGAACACCAGCTGAGAAGCTGTTCGTGATATTTCTCCCAGCCTGGCTCCTTTCGCCCACCATAATCGGAATAATTGGAAGCGATGTATTGAAGTTTGTCGGCAAGTGGGTGAGGTACAATGCCGGAAGTTCGTGCGGATGAGCGTTCAGTGCAGGGGATGATCGTGGTTTGTTCATCTTTACGCAGGACAAAAGCGTTCAGAAAATTGCCGTCGAGGTCGAGCTCTACCTGAATCTGTGCCTGCTGGGTGGTGTGACCGACGGGCAGGAGGGTGGCACGATTGGGTTCCTGCCTGCCGATGAGGTCAGGTTCTGCCCGGCGGATGTACTCATAGGTCTGATAACAGCGTTCCAGCCAGCTCATTCGGAGAACACCTCCTGATAAAGATCATCGCAGCTTTGGAGCGTTTCGTTCAGGATGAAATGCTTGGCCGACTGCTTCCGGATATCGCGGACGACGGGGCACTCTTCCGGGCGGCAGAAGTGGATGATGCCGTTTTCCATCACCGGATACCAGAAACGCTCCTGCATGGTGCCAGTGGTGGTCTCGTCTGCGTAGGTCAGACCATGTAGCATCAGGCCAAGCGGAACAGAGGGAGTGTTGTCGTAAGCACCGGGGCCCTCGCCAAAGGTGCAGGGTTCTACGTAACCCTGACATTCCCGTGTACCGAGAAAGATGTCCCGCCGCCCGCCGCGTTCCAGCATTCGCTTGGCGATGGCGTAGTGCTTGTTTTCGTTCCGGTCCTGCGCAAGGTCCGGGCGGTGCTCGTTCCACTCAAAGTGGGCGCGCACCTGATAGGCAACATCAGACAGATACGTATAGATGGAAAGGTCGTTTTTGCCGTTGCTGTAGTTGATGGGACGGATGCCCTTGGATTGCGTTTCGATTCGGTTCAGGATGCGGACATCGGCAGGGAACCAAATAAATGTGGGCTTCCAATATACGCTTTCCAGAATGCCTTTGAGCGCTTGGTACGTCGGGACGGGGTAACTGCATTTCTCGCCGCCCACGCGGGTAATGGGGTCACTGAAAAGTGCATAGCGTCCGGATACAAGCAGAGTGATGGTGTTGGGATATTGCAAAGAAATTCCTCCTTTTTATCAGAAGATCAGAACCTCCGGTGCAGAGGGCTCGGTCTGGATGCCCTTGATGGAGTCATAACAATTGGACTGCAAAAGATAGACGGCTCCTTTTGCTCCGGGTAGGATCGCATGGGCTTGGTCAAGGCGTCGGAACTCGCTGCTATTGAGCTCTACGGTATAATGCTGTGCCTCACGGAACAGTTCGGGACCCGGATGTTCGGTGGACAAAAATAATGAAACGAGTTTCTGCCCCTGTTCCCGGTACGGCACAATGACGGAGATCGTGTCGCTTTCCAGTGCATGAAATTGCGATTCGGCTGTATCAAATGCTTGAAAAAGCATAACTGGGGAAAGCTGCGGTGCCGAACGGTGGGTTTCCCGATATGCTTTGACACCGGATTTGTTGTCGCTCAGAAGGTCGAGGAGCGTCTGTCCGTCCTGCCCGGTCGGGGCAAGCATCTGGTTCTTCTGACGACCTTCTGAATAATAGGCATCGTAGTAGGCCTGAATGGAGGCCGGAGAGAGCAGGTCTGTATGAGCAGGCAGGCTGGAAAGCAGACGTTCTGTGGAACGACGCCCCTCATCCAGATCCGGCAGGGAGTCCAGATGTTCTTCGTTCTGTGCGCAGGGGAGCAGATAGACCGGGCGGCAGGACGTTTTACCGTGACGATTGCAGCGTCCGGCGGCCTGTGCGACGCTGGGCAGGCCGGCCATGCCGCGAATGACGCAGTCAAAGCTCAGATCTACACCTGCTTCAATGAGTTGAGTGCTGACACAGATCAGTTTTTGTGCCGGGTGTGGTGGATCCAGATGGGCTTTGATGGCGTCGATCACATCCATGCGGTGCTGCGGGCAAAGATGTGTAGTAAGGCAGAAAAGCTGAACATCCGAACCCAGAAGCGGTTTTAGATGATCGAATACGGCTTCGACCATCCGGCGGGTGTTGAGGATCACGAGCAGAGAATCATTGGTTTGGAGCTTGTCCAAGGCAAAATCGGCCAGTGATTCAGCAGAAAAACCGGAATGGTCGAGAATGGGGACGATTTCGGTTCGCTTGAACTGCTCAAAGCGTTTTGCATAATCTGGAACGATGTCCTTGGGAGTAGAAAACAAAAGTGGATAAGCAAGTTGCTCCAGAGGAGGCTGCGTGGCGGTGCAGAGGACGATCGTGCAGCCCATCGCCTGCGAAAGCAGGTTGAGTGCAATATTGAATAAGTAGGTGTGTTGCAAGGGAAGCGACTGGATCTCATCGAAAAGCAAGACAGCGTTGGCCAGTGAGGGCATTCTGCGGGCGTTGCGGCGAGGTGCAGCAAACAGGGTGTTGAGAAATTGAACCATGGTCGTTGCAATGAGGGGCACACCCTGCCAATTCTGCGTTTGTGCCAGAATGGATTCCTGCAGAGTCTCGTCCTGGATGGCGTCCGCGTGATGTTCCAGAACAAGAGCGGAATTGCCGAGCGCTTTCCGGAAATGCCCGGTGTTCTGCCCGATGATCGAGCGATAGGGTGCAAAATAGAAGATCCGGCTGGCATGGGTGTGCTCTGCTGCGTGAATACAGAAACGGAGGCCGGAGTAAGTCTTGCCGCCTCCGGTGGGAACATAGAGCCGGTAAATGCCGGGAGCAGCGTTCTGTCCGGCAGAACGACACTGGTCGGAGATTTCCTGCCGCAGAAAGTCAATCGTGCGGGTTTGCTTCAGGTCTGCAAGAAAGTGCTCCACGGTGTTCGCCAGTGCGGGCCAGTCGGTTGCCTCAGCGGATGGCAAGGGCGTGTTTTCCTCAAAATGGGCGGTGTCGGTCCAATCGGCATCGACCAATGCACCAAATAGATAGCGCTGAACAAGACCGAGCATCATCCGAAACGAAACGCTGTTGGAGTTGTTGTTGCTGAGTTGTTTCCAGAGAGAGGCCATCTCCTTGGCGGCAAGGGCCATTTCATGCTCAATCTCCTCCTGTGGGATGCACTCGGTGAAAAAAGATTCACAGCTCTGGGCATAAAATGGCGCAGCTTTCTCGGAACACATTCGTTCCAACCAGGGTTCACTGCCGTCTTCCGGGTCAAAAATATCACAGCGCGTTCCGTGATGGCAGCCGATGGCGATGGCGGAAAACTGTGCAGCCAGACGGTAACTTTTCCGTGTTTCGTTTTTTCCAAAGGCTTCCCAGACCCACCGCATCCCGGCACTGGAATGATTGAGCTTTCCGACGATCGGGGCTCCATAAAGATAGTCTTGAACCTCGTGAGCAGCTTTTCCGAGATCGTGCAGAAGTCCGGTCAGGCGGCCAAGGTGTTCCAGGCCAATCTGCTGACAGGCAGCACCGCAGCGTTCACCGACGTTGCGACTGTGTGTTTCCAGAAGCTGGGTGCGTGTTCTGTCGGGTGTCTGATGGGCAATGAGAGGACGTTTCATCCGACATTCCTCCTTTGGGTGATTTTACCATAATGATAGGACGTGGTGCGAACGGTGTCAATCCAATACAAACAATAGAAAAGGATTTTAGCAAAGTGCCTAATTTTACGCAGGAAAAACCGTCTGATTGACGATGTGGGAGGGAAATCTTGTGGCCTGCATTCATAATACATTTCATGGTGTCCCATAAATCGTACTTCTACGCTCCCTTCTCAAAAAATCTTGCCTTTTCCCCAAAAAAGGCTTACAATAGCCTCGGCAAACCGAAAAGATAAGGAAACAATTTCGGAGGACAGAACAATGGCTTGTACTACAATCTTAGTCGGCAAAAACGCATCATACGATGGCTCCACCATGGTCGCCCGCAACGACGATTCGGGTTCGGGGCATTTCACGGCCAAAAAGTTCGTGGTCGTGCAGCCGGAGGAGCACCCGGCCGTCTATCGGTCGGTGATCTCCCATGTGGAGGTGCCGCTGCCCGGCCATGCGCTGCGGATGACGGCCATGCCCAACGCCGTGGAAGGCGAGGGCATCTGGGCGGCAGCGGGCGTCAATGCGGCCCATGTGGGTATGACGGCCACCGAGACCATCACGTCCAACCCGCGCGTTCTGGGTGCAGACCCGCTGGTGGTGTACCAGCCCGCCAAAGGGGAACGGCCGGAGGTGCCCGGCGGCATCGGCGAGGAGGACATCGTCTGCCTCGTGCTGCCCTATATCCGCACGGCCCGCGAGGGCGTGGTGCGCCTGGGCGAGCTGCTCCGGACGTACGGCACCTATGAGATGAACGGCATCGCGTTTCAGGATGTGAACGAGATCTGGTGGCTGGAGACCATCGGCGGCCACCACTGGATGGCCCGCCGTGTGCCGGACGACAGCTATGTCGTGATGCCCAACCAGCTCGGCATCGACAGCTTCGACTTTGCCGACGCCTGCGGCGCACAGGAAAACTACATGTGTTCGGATGACCTGAAGGCCTTTGTGGACAAGTACCACCTCGACCTCTCGCTGGACGGCAGCTTCAACCCGCGCGATGCCTTCGGCAGCCACGACGACGCCGATCATGTGTATAACACACCGCGCGCCTGGTTCATGCTGCGGCATCTGAACCCCAACACCTGGGTCTGGGAAGGCCCCGATGCAGACTATACCCCGCATTCGGACGACCTGCCCTGGTGCATGGTCCCGGAGCGGAAGATCACACCGGAAGACGTGAAATACCTGCTGTCTTCGCACTATCAGGGCACCCCGTATGACCCGTATGCCGCCTATGGCGACCCGAAGAGCAAGGGTGCCTACCGTACGATCGGCATCAACCGCAACAGCTTCATGGCGCTGACCCAGATGCGCCCGGATCTGCCGGAGGAGTTCCGCACGGTGGAGTGGATCGCCTATGCGTCCAATGCCTTCAACACGATGGTGCCGTTCTATGCCAATGTGGACACCACCCCGGCCTACCTCGCCTGCACCACCGGCGAAGTCTCCACCGAGAGCTTTTACTGGGTCAGCCGGATGATCGCTGCCATGGCCGATGCCGCTTACGGCAAGTCCATCTTCCATGTCGAGCGCTACGAGGAAGGCGTCCTCTCCGCCACACGCGCTCTGTTGAACGCCTACGACGAAAAACAGGCCCAGGAGGCCGACCCGGCCCGCCGTGCCGCCCTGCGCACGGAGGCCAACGAGGCCATCGCCAGAGAGCTGAAGGCCCGCGCCGCCGATACGCTGGATAAGGTCCTCTTTGAACTGAGCTGCAATATGAAGAATGCCTTCTCCCGCTCGGATGCCTGAGCAATCAATAAGGTAATAAATGGGAGCGCCTCCGCACAGAAACTGTTTGTGCGGGGGCGCTCCTCGTTGTGCCGGGAACAGCATTTCATATGAAACTCCAATGCAGAAAACGCAGAATGACGGATATAAATCATAAAGAAAATGATTTTTTGTATGCGTTTCATATTTTCGGGGGGGGGTAGGAAAAAATGAAAAAACATGGAGGAAAACATTGACAAATAGCTAAAAAAGGTGATATTCTATGAATGAGGCTTTATACCTCGGATGTCATTGTGCCCTGAGGAGGGGAAAAACTTTTTGAAACGATATGACCAGGCAGGAAAAGCAAAGTGGCTGATCCTGGTCATTGCGGCAGGTATCCTTCTGCTGGGTGTGATCCTGTATGCAGGGGGACGCTGGCTGGAGACCAGGAGCGTTGAAGAAGCACGCGGGGATCTGACCCAGACGGAAGCGGTGGAAACGCAGGAATACAACGGCGTCACATACCAGCGCCGGGAGGGGCTGACCTCCATCCTCGTGATGGGCGTGGACCATGACAGTGCTGTGGAGAGCGAGGGCGCTTACCAGGGCGGCCAGGGAGATTTCCAGCGGCTGATCGTCATCGATCCGGAACGCCAGGTCATCCGTCAACTGAAGATCGACCGGGATACCATGACAGAATGCACCGTGCTGGGCTACCTTGGCAGCCCCATCGGCACCAAAGAGATGCAGATCAGCCTTGCGCATGGCTTCGGCGATGGCAAGGAGGAAAGCTGCGAGTATGCCCGTGAGGCAGTGGAAGGTCTTCTGCTGGGAGAATCCATTGATTTTTACGTGGCCATGAACATGGATGGCATCTCGGAGCTGAACGATCTGGCAGGCGGTGTCACTGTGACATTGGAGGATGATTTCTCCTCCATAGACCCTGCAATGACCAAGGGCACGACCCTGACGCTGCATGGAGATCAGGCCGAGACCTTTGTCCGCAGCCGGATGACGGTCGGAGATGGGACCAACGCCAGCCGCATGGAACGTCAGGAGGCGTTCCGTGGTCGCGACCAAGAAGACTGCAAAGGTCTGAGTTTGAGAAAGTACCTTTTGTAGGTTTACAGAAGGCAGTGGCATTTGCTGCCACTGCTTTCTTTCTGCTTCAGAATAAATCAAAGGGAGAACAAAACTATGTCAGAATACCAAATGCCACCCCCCAATAAGGTGAATTCGCCCCAGCCCGGCAATGGAGACGAGGAGACCATTGACCTCCTGGAGCTGCTTTATGCGCTGCTGGGAAAGTGGCGGGAGATCGCAGCAGCAACCGTGGCCTGCGCCCTGATCGCAGCCATTGGGGTGCTGTTTTTTGTGACGCCCAAGTATCAGGCGTCGTCCACCATTTACGTCATCAGCCAGAAAGACTCGGACATCAACATGTCCGATCTCCAGATCGGCACGGCCCTGACCGATGACTATATCCAAGTCTTTCATATGTGGGAGGTGCAGGAGAAGGTGATCTCCAACCTGGACCTGCCCTATACCTACAGCCAGCTGGATAAGATGCTCTCTGTGACCAATGCCTCCAACACCCGGATGGTGGAGATCACCGTGACGTCGGAGTCTGCGCAGGAAGCAGCAGACATCGCCAATGAGTATGTTACCGTGGTGCAGGACTACATTGCCAAAAAGATGGCAACGGACAAGATCTCTATCATGTCCACAGCACTGGTTCCTACGGAGCCGGTCAGCCCGAACAAGACCAAAAGCATCCTGCTGGGAGCATTGCTGGGCTTTGTGGTCAGTGCGGGTGTCGTTGTTGTGATCACAGTGCTGGACGATACCTACAAGACGGCGGAGGACATCAAGAAATACACCGGCCTGGTGACGATGGCGGTGATCCCGCTGGAAAAGGGCGATGAGCCAAAACACCAGAGGGCAGACAAGCAGATCGGCCTGAAGCTGCCGGGAGGGAAAACGCTGTGAACAGACTTGAATTTCGAAAACTTCCCCAGTTGAGCTACCCGGTCAATGAGGCCTTCAACACCCTTTCCACCAATGTCTCCTTTTTGGGTCGGGATATCAAAAAGATCATGCTTACCAGTTCCCACACATCCGAGGGCAAGAGCTTTACCAGCCTTACGCTGTGCCGGAAGCTGGCAGAGCGAGGCAAGCGGGTGGTCCTGGTGGATACGGACCTGCGGCGGAGCATGATCACCACTGTTTATGGGGTGCAGTTTGCGCCGGGTTCCAAAAAGCAGGGTCTGTCTCACTATCTGGCCGGCATTGCCGAAAAGGAGGAAGTCCTGTTCCACACCAACGTTCCGGGCATGGACTTTATCCCTATGGGCCACGAACTGCTGAATCCCATCCCGCTGCTGAGCTCTGAGCGGTTTCAGAACCTGCTGGATGGACTGGCAGAGCAGTACGATTACGTGATCGTGGATGCGGCTCCGGTGGGCGTGGTCATTGATGCTGCGGAGATCGCCAAGGTCTGCGATGGCATTCTGCTGGTGGTGAGCTACAATCAGGTCCACCGGCAGGAGCTGATCGACGCCAAAAACCAGTTGGAACAAACGGGCTGCCCCATCCTCGGCACCATCCTCAATCAGGTGGATTACGAGGGCTTTGCCAACAAGAAGTATTATTACAAATCGCATTATTCCAGTTATTACAAGGCCTACGAAAAAGAGGCAGAAGAAAAGAAGAGCTGAACGCATGACAGAACAGTTTTTGGATCTGCATACGCATGTGGTCTATGGAGTGGACGATGGTGCCCGCACAGAAGAACAGATGCGGGCAATGCTGGACGCAGCTGCCGCCAACGGCATCACCACATTGGTGGCCACCACCCACGCGACACCGGGCCTGGAGGAGTTTCCACAGGAGCGCTACCAGCGCCACCTGGATGCAGCGCAGGCCTATTGTCAACAGCAGGGGTATGGATTGCGGCTGTACCCCGGTGCGGAGCTGCTGTACAACCCCATGCTGCGGGATGCGGCCAGAGAAAACGGCCTGCCCACGCTGGCCGGTACGGATTGGGTGCTGATGGAGTTTTTACCGCAGACTTCCGCCAAAGAGCTGGAAAATGGGCTGGAAGAAGTGGCTGTGTGCGGCTACTCCATTCTGATGGCCCATGTGGAGCGTTACCGCTGCCTGGAATCGCGGGGCCTGCTGGAAAAGCTGAAGGCCCGGTATCCTGTGGCCTGCCAGATGAACGGTTCCACGGTGCTGGAGCCGGGCAGCTTCTGGAAGCGGCGGCGGGTGGAACGCTGGCTGAGCAGCGGTGTCATTGATGTGGTAGCATCGGATGCACATAACACTACGTCCCGGCCGGTCAATCTGCGGGAAGCCTATCAAAAGCTGAAACTCACCTTCGGCGAGGAAACAGCGGACCGTTTGACCGGGCGCAGCGGTCTATGGAAGGAATTCCGGGACACCTTAGCACAACAAAAAACGACTTGACGATCCAGCAAAGTGCTGGGGACCGCTTCCTTCTGCAAAGTGCGTAGCATGTTGGGAGCAGATGTGCAAGACGCAGAAAAAGCAAAACAGCGGCAGTTTTCCAAATTGGAAAGCGGCCGCTGTTTTTTGAAATCAATATTGTTAGAATTTGCTAAAATTCTTTGAAATTATTTGCACAAAAAACTCTAGATGCAAAATTGTTGCATCTAGAGCAAAAATAAAAAATCACACCCCCGATGCGCCGTAGTTTGCCAGCACACGGGCGGAGGGATCGTTGACGTTGCAGCCGGGCCATGCCTTGTTGGGCATCCAGAAATCGACAATGGTGCGGCTCTGGTCGTGGTAGTATTTCTCGAAGATCTCGCGGTAGAACAGGCTCTCCTTGGTGAACGGCATGCAGTGGGCCGAATAGTTTGCCCGGCGGAGCTGGAACTCCTCGTCGGTGTAAAGGCTCTCGGTATACTCCTTGATGTCGTCTACCATGCTGTGGCCCACGGCGTCGGAGAAGGCGGCCTTTTCACGCCACAGGATCTCCGGCGGCAGCCAGTCGCCCTCGAAGGCTTTGCGCAGCAGGTACTTGCCCTTGCCGTAGCTGTTCAGCTTCTTTTCGGGGTCAATGGCCATCACGTAGCGGACGAAGTCCAGATCACCGAAGGGCACACGGGCCTCAATGCTGTTGGAGGAGATGCAGCGGTCGGCGCGGAGGACATCGTACATATAAAGCTCGCGGATGCGCTTCTGGCTCTCCTGCTGGAAGGCGTCGGCGGTGGGGGCATAGTCGGTGTACTTGTAGCCGAACAGCTCATCGGAGATCTCGCCTGTCAGCAGGACACGGACATCGGTCTGCTCGTGGATGGCCTTGCACAGCAGATACATGCCCATGCTGGCGCGGATGGTGGTGATATCCCAGGTGCCCAGCAGGCGGATGACCTCTTCCAGGCTCTGGAGGACCATCTCCCGGTTGATGATGACCTCGTGATGCTCGCTGCCCAGATAGTCGGCGGTCTGGCGGGCATACTTCAGGTCGATGGCGTCGGTGTCCATACCGATGGCAAAGGTGCGGATGGGCTTGCCCAGCTTTTTGGCTGCGATGGAGCAGACCAGCGAGGAGTCCAGACCGCCCGAAAGCAGGAAGCCGACCGGTGCGTCGGCGTCCAGACGCTTTTCCACACCGGCGATGAGCTTTTCGCGGATGTTGGTCAAGGTGGTCTCCATGTCGTCTTCCATGGGGGCGGGCACATCGGCGATGTCCTCATAGCGGACGAAGCGGCCGTCACAGTAGTAGCTGCCAATGGGGAAGGGCCGGATGTCGTCGCACCAGCCGATGAGGTTCTGCATCTCGGACGCGAATGCGATCTGGTGGCTGGACTTGGAGTAGCCGTAGAACAGCGGGCGGATGCCGATGGGGTCGCGGGCTGCGATGAGGCGGTCCTTGCGGGAATCGTAGAGGATGAGGGCGAACTCGGCGTCCAGATGGCGGAACATGTCGAGGCCGTACTCATAATAGAGCGGCAGCAGGATCTCGCAGTCGCAGTCGGACTGGAACTTGTAGCCCCGGCGCTTCAAAATCTCTTTTTCAAAGCGGAAGCCGTACAGCTCGCCGTTGCAGACCACACAGTCGGCTCCGCGGTAGAACGGCTGCATACCTTCGGGCGTCAGGCCCATGATGGCCAGCCGACCAAAGCCCATCAGGCCGAACGGCCCTTCCACGACCCGCTGGTCGTCCGGGCCGCGCATCACGGTGCGCAGCAGATAATCCTTGAACTTGGCAGCACTCAGATCGTGCCCGGTGTAACCCATTACACAACACATATTTCTTACCCCTCTCAAGTGACCTCTCCGTCATTGCTTGGCAATGCCGCCTTTCCGGATCGGAGCGGTCTCAAATAAAAAATACGGCAGCCTTCATCCCATTTTGCTAGGACGAATGCTGCCGTATCCGTGGTGCCACCTAAATTACCGACACGCTGGGCATGTCAGTCACTTTTGTGCGCTCTCCCCGTTGAAAGCACTGCCGCGATAACGAGCGGCGCACGTCTGCCCCTACTTGCCGCCTTGCGCGGGTTCAGGGGGAAGCTCACGGGGGTTCGTTCGGGTCCGGCTCTCTGCGCGGCTCACACCTGCCCGCGCTCTCTGAAAAAGAGCGGTTGGACCTTACTTTTCCCGGTCAACGCTTTTCTTGCCTGAATTGTATCACGGCTTTTTGTCCGTGTCAACATCCGAATTTGAATTTTCTGCGGTTTGTTCAGCCTGCTCATTTTGCTGTGCACAGCGGCGGCAAAGTCCGTACAAAACGCTTCCCTCGCACTGGAGCGTAAAGCCGTGTTCAGCCATCAGATGGGCGCGCACCTCGTCCATGAAGTGGCAGTCCAGGTGGTAGATTCGCCCGCACTGCACACATTTGAGGTGCAGATGCTCTCGGCAGTGCCGCCCTTCGTCCACATACTGGAACACTGCTTTTTCGCCCTTGTCAGCGACATATTTCATGATGCGCTGTTCGCCCGCCAGCTTGTCGAGGTAGCGGTAGACGGTGGTGGGGTTGGGGCTGGCGCCCTCGGCCTCCAGATGTTCCAGAATATTCGACGCACTGACCGCGTGCTGCCGGTTGTTGATGAGGTAATCCAGGATGAGCTGCCGGGTTTTGGTGTTGTATCCGCCGCGACCTGCCATGATATCCGCCTTCCTTTCCGCATCAAGTGTATCACAATTTATCCTTCGATGCAAAACAAGATGGGAGAGTTGGTGACAAGCACAAAAAACTTTGTGAATAATGCGAGAAAATACGGCAGAATATCTGTGCAAAACGGAAAAGCTCCCAATCTTTTGGAAAAACTCTTGTAAAGATTGACAAGTTGTGTGATAATATTCGTATGAGATGAGTTGGATTATTTCAGGGATACAAGCTGCCTTTTGGGCGGCTTTGTGTTGTTTGAGACGAACATCGGAACATCGGAATGAAATGATCTGTTCGGTTAGGAGATTGGAAAGATGAAAGAGATGGAACAGCAGGCAAAGCAGAGCTTGAAGCTCCAGGCCTACCAGTACCTGAAAACAAAGATCCTGAACTGTGAGTACCGTCCCAATGAGTTTCTCAACGAGCAGAAGCTCTGTGCGGAGATGGGAAATATCAGCCGCACCCCCATGCGGGATGCGTTGGGCCGGTTGGAGCAGGAGGGCCTCATCACCATCCTGCCCAAAAAGGGCCTGATGGTCTCCGGCATCACGGAGGACGATGTGCACAGCATGTTCGAGATGCGCCTTCTGGTGGAGCCGTATGCGCTGCGCAATTACGGCAACCTGATCCCCCGGCAGGCACTGGAAGATTATAAGGAACTGATGCACCACCCGGACCGCATCGACGACTTCTGCAAGTCGGACGATGACTTCCACGCGCTGCTGATGAGCAGCCTGCCCAACAAGTACCTGCGCTCGGCCTATGACCGCATCACCGGCCTGAACACCAGGTTCCGCATCATGACCGGCAAGGTGAGCATGATCAATCAGGACCAGACCTGCGAGGAGCATCTGCACATCCTGGATGCGGCCCTGAACGACAACTGGGACACCGCCGCCGATGCGCTGCAGCACCATCTGGAGCTGGCCCGCGATAAGGCTGAAGGCGTCATCAAGGTCATCCGGCTGTGGTAAGACTTACCCTCTCAGGCAAACCCTTCGCGTTTGCCTGAGAGGGTGCTTTTTTGCACAAAAACAGCATATTTATCCAGAAACAGTTGCTTATGTATAAAAAATTCATAAAAATCATAAGAATTTGACATTGCATAGTTTTTAACAATATGGTAAAGTAAAAGGCAGAGAGACCCGGCTGAAAACGGGTACAATGATTTGGAGGATCGTAATTATGGCTGATCGTATCGTACTGAATACCATTTCCTACCATGGCCACGGTGCCATCGAGAACATCGTTCCCGAACTGACCGCCCGCGGCTACAAGAAGGCGTTCGTCTGCTCCGACCCCGACCTCATCAAGTTCGGCGTGACCAAGAAAGTCACCGACCTGCTGGATGCGGCAAACTTTGCCTACGCTGTGTACAGCGAGATCAAGCCCAACCCCACCATCGCCAATGTGCAGGACGGTGTGGCGGCCTTCAAGGCTGCTGAGGCAGACTGCATCGTGACCATCGGCGGCGGCTCCTCCATGGATACCGCAAAGGCTATCGGCATCATCATCAACAACCCGGAGTTCGCGGATGTCCGCTCTCTGGAAGGTGTCGCGCCCACCAAGAAGCACGCCGTCTTCACCATCGCTGTGCCCACCACCGCCGGTACGGCGGCCGAAGTCACCATCAACTACGTTATCACCGACGTCGAGAAGAAGCGCAAGTTCGTCTGCGTCGATACCAACGACATCCCGGAGATCGCCGTCGTGGACCCCGATATGATGTCCTCCATGCCCAAGGGCCTGACCGCTGCCACCGGTATGGACGCTCTGACCCACGCCATTGAGGGCTACATCACCAAGGGCCACTGCACCATCTCTGATATGTTCCATCTGGAAGCCATCAAGCTCATCAGCGAGAACCTGCGCGGTGCCGTCCAGAACACCCCGGAAGGCCGCGAGGGCATGGCTCTGGGCCAGTACATCGCCGGTATGGGCTTCTCCAACGTCGGTCTGGGCATCGTCCACTCCATGGCACACGGCCTGTCCGCTCTGTATGACACCCCGCACGGTGTGGCCTGCGCCATCCTGCTGCCGGTCGGTCTGGAATACAACAAGAGCGTGGCCGGTGAGCGCTACCGCGCTGTCGGCAAGGCCATGGGCGTCCAGGGCATCGACGAGATGAATGACGCCGAGGCAGCCGATGCTACCATCGCCGCCGTCAAGCAGCTGAGCGCAGATGTGGGCATCCCCGCCAACCTGCACGGCATCCTGAAGGAAGAGGACATCCAGTTCCTGGCAGAGTCCGCCTATGCCGACGCCTGCCGCCCCGGCAACCCGCGTGACACCAGCGTGGAAGAGATCGTGGAGCTGTACAAGAGCCAGCTGTAACCCGCTCCGGTCCGGCCTGCAGTAACATCCAAAACCTGAACATGCCATCTTCGGCCGCAGCGCCGGAGGTGGCTTTTTTGCGGTTCGGGCTTGTCAAGCGCCCCGAAACCGGGTACAATCAGAGTATACTTTGTTTCAGGAGGGCAACAGCCGATGGAATTGAATTTCTATACCCTCAGCGTCATCTATCTGGTCTACTCGTTTTTGGGCTGGGTGGGGGAGACGGTCGTAGCCACCGCCAAAGGCCGCCGGTTCACCAACCGCGGCGTGGCCTCCGGCCCGTTCTGCTTCGTCTACGGCACGGCAGGCGTTCTGCTGGCCGTGGGTCTGGCCGACCTGCGCAACAACTGGTTCGCGCTGTTCGCGGGCAGTTTTCTGATCGCGACTGTGGTCGAGTGGATCACGGCGAAGCTGCTGGAACGGGTGCACCACCGCCGCTGGTGGGATTATTCCGATAAAAAGTTCAACCTGGACGGCTACGTCTGCCTGCAATATTCTGCCCTGTGGGGCGTGCTGGGCGCAGTAGCAGTCCGCTGGGGCAATGACCTGTTGCTGCGGTTCTGTGCCTGGCTGCCGCCGCTGCTGCTCCACATCGCGGTATGGGTCAGCATGACGATCGCCGTGCTGGACCAGATCGGTGCGGTGGTGGTCGTGGGGCAGTATGCCGCCAGACACCCCCGGCTGGAACAACTGGGGCAGGAGCTGGGCAAGGGCACCGACCGGCTGCAGCAGAAGATCGCCGCCCGCGTCGAGCGCCGCATCCAGCGGGCCTACCCCGCAGCGGCCCGCCCGGAGCCGACCACCAGCGCCGAAAAGGCGATGAGCGTATCCGACCTGGTCTGGCTGTTCGTGGTGGGGGCCTTCCTCGGCGATGTGGTGGAGACTCTGTTCTGCCGCATCACGGCCGGTGTCTGGATGAGCCGGTCGAGCCTGGTGTGGGGCCCGTTCAGCGTGGTGTGGGGGCTGGCGCTGGTGCTGGCCGCCGTCCTTCTGCGGGGCAGCGAGCACCAGAGTGAGAGCCGCATCTTCTGGTTCGGCGTCATCCTCGGCGGTGCGTATGAGTATGTGTGCAGCGCCGTCACCGAGCTGCTGTTCGGCACCGTGTTCTGGGATTACAGCGGCTTCAAGTTCAATCTCGGCGGGCGCATCAACCTGCTGTATTGCTTCTTTTGGGGCATTGCAGCGGTGACCTGGATGCGGTACGGCTACCCGCTGGTGGCAAAGTGCATGGGAAAGCTGAAATCCCGCATCCGCCCCTGGATGACGGCGGTGCTGGCCGTTTTTATGGCAGTGAACATGCTGGTGTCAGCGCTTGCGCTGGCCCGGTACGATGCCCGCACCAGCGGCGTGGAGGCGGCGAACCCCGTCGATGTGGTTCTGGATGCACACTTTGACAATGCCCGGATGGAGCGCATCTATCCCAATGCGAAAAAAGTCTCTTCATGATCTGCATCTATGCCGCCTTCTGCGCCGCACAGTTCGCGATGGGCTGACCGCTGCCCGATAACATGAAAGCCCCCGCCGTTCGTCGGCGGGGGCTTTCTGTGTCGCAGGAAAAGTTACTGCTGTGCGAAGATCTTTACGTCGTCCTTGTCCATGAAGGCAGCACCGGCGAAACCGGCAGCTTCGAGCTGACCCAGCTGTTTGCCGAGCTTCTTGCCCTGGGGCAGGATGGTGACTTCGTAGTTGTCGCGCAGAGCGGCGGCTTTGGCGAGGACGGCGGGGAAATCTGCCTCCTTGCCGTAGAGCAGGGCGATCTTCTGCTTGGCACCGGGGATCTGATACCCCTGTTCCAGCAGGATGCCGCAGACGCGCTCGAAGCCGATGGAGAAGCCGACGGCGGGCACCTTGGTGCCCAGGAACTTGCCGATCATGTTGTCGTAACGGCCGCCGCCCGCCACGGCACCGCTGAACTGCGGACAGGTGATCTCAAACACCATGCCGGTGTAGTAGCCCTGACCGCGGACGAGGCTGGGGCAGTAGGCCACAGCGAAGCGGCCGTCGGCGATGGCATTGGCCGTGGCGAGAACATACTTCAGATCGTCGGCGATGGCGGGGTCGGCGCAGCGGGAAGCGACGGCGTCCAGCGTGACGTCACCGGCGGCGATGAAGTCGGCCAGTGCCTGGATAGCGTTCTCCGGCAGCTGCTTTTCGGTCAGCTCGGCCTTGACGCCCTCGGCACCGATCTTGTCCATCTTGTCGAAGGTGATGCAGACGGAATCCAGCGTATCGGCGGCAAAGCCCATGCTCTCCAGCATCCCGCGCAGGATGCGGCGGTCGTTGATGTTGACCGTGAAGCCGGTGAAGCCGATGCGCAGCAGGGCGCGGGCCGTCACGTCGATGAGCTCGACCTCGGCGTTGGGGGATTCGTCGCCCAGAATGTCGATGTCGCACTGGACGAACTCGCGCAGACGGCCCTTCTGGGGGCGCTCCGCGCGGAAGACGCGGTCGGTCTGGATGACCTTGAAGGGGTGGGGGAGCTTGTCCTTGTTGGCCGCATAGAAGCGGCTCAGGGGCAGGGTCAGGTCGTAGCGCAGACCCATGTCGGACAGCTGCTTCGGGTCGCCGGAGTCCAGCGCGCTGGTCAGCTTATCGCCGCGCTTGAGCACCTTGAAGATGAGGTTCAGGTTGTCGCCGCCGTCGGATTTGTCCAGATTCTCCATATCCTCCAGCATGGGGGTGGAGATGCGCTCGAAGCCGGAGGCGCGGTAGGTCTCCAGAATTTTGCCCTGAATGTAGTCGCGCAGGGCCTGCTCGGCGGGAAGAAGGTCCCGCATACCCTTTAATGCCTGTGTTTTCATGGATGATCCTCTCTCTATACCCTCTCAGTCACGCTTCGCGTGCCAGCTCCCCCAAAGGGGGAGCCATTGGCATGTCGGGCAGGTCTGCACGTTGTCGCCTTCGGCTCTTACGCGGCTGAGCCTTGTCCTCATGGGCAGCATCTGCCTGCCCTTTGCCGCAAGGCCCACGGCTTTTCGGAAGGATGGGCCTGAGCAGCCAGCAGGACCAGAACCGGCCCGCCAGAGGCTCTCCCTTTGGGAGAGCTGGCGCGAAGCGCCTGAGAGGGTTATTCTTTTCATAGTACCTACAATTATAAAAGAATCTGCTCGTTTGTCAATCAAAAAGGGCAGACTAAGGGCAGAGGTGATGCAAAAATGCAGCAGTTTTCTGCAAAACATCCGTGGGCCATCCTGGCGGCGGGGGCCGCCATTCAGGTATTGACGGGCCTGCCCGCCGCGTGGGGCGTATTCCAGCAGCCGGTGATGGACGAGTACGGCCTGAGCGAGCAGGGGGCCGGGTATGCGTTCGGGCTTCTGATCGCAGCGTTCGGCGTCGGGTGCGTGATCGGCGGTTTTTTGCAGGACCGGAAAGGCCCCCGGTGCGCTGCGCTCTGGGGCACGGCCCTGCTCTGCGGCGGTTTCTTTGCGGCGGCGCTGCTGCCGGGGGAGAAAGGCGGCTTTTTCTTTGGGGCATTCAGCATCCCGGCGGGGCTGGGCACGGCGTTTCTGTATCCGTCCATCCAGTCCTGCGCCCAGAAATGGTACAAGGGCCGCAAGGGGCTGGCCACCGGCGTCATCGGGGGCGCGGTGGGCCTGTCCGGCGCATTCCTCACTGTCTTCGTCCGGACGGCGCTGAAGGGCTTCGGGCCGGTGCAGGGCATCCGGGGCGCGTTCTGGGCACTGGGGGCATTGACCCTTCCGGTCTGTCTGGCGGGCAGTCTGCTGCTCGTTGACCCGCCGCCCGAAAAGCAGCGGCCGGAAGAGCAGGGCCGGGGCAGGAACGCCCCGCCGCTCGACCTGGCCCCCTTGCAGATGCTGGGCACGAAGCAATACTGGCTCTGCGCGGGGGCGGTCTGCTGCTCCACCCCGGCGGTGCTGCTGTTCAGCCCCATCATCCTGAAGCTGGGCATGGAACGGGGGCTGGATGAGCGCGCGGCGCTGTGGAGCGTGGTGCTGGGCAGCGTGGGCAGTGCGGCCGGGCGGCTGTTGATGCCCCTGCTCAGCGATAAAATTGGCCGCCGCCCGACCGATCTGCTCCTGTTCGCGGCGTCGTTCGTGCTGTCCGGCGTGTTTCTGTTTGCGCAGGGGTGGGCCGTGGTGGCAGTGTATGCCAGCCTGACCTTCTGTTACTCGGCGCTGGCGGCAGTGCTGCCTGCCCTTTCCACCGACCTGTTCGGTTTGCCCCACGCGGGGGTGAACTACGGCTTTCTGGCTCTGGGGCAGAGCGTGGGCAGTCTGGCGTTCCCCTTTGCAGCCAACCTCTGGGGGCTGGAGACCGGGCGGCACTGGCTGGCCATCGGCGGGGCGGCGGCAGGCTTTGCAGCCATCTGGGCCTTGCAGCCGGTCCAACGGCAAAAACCACCAAAGAAAAACTGAACCTTTTGGCAGACCTGACAAAAAAATATCAAACGAAACGGGAAAAGCATAAAATGTGGCGGTTAGCTACAAATAACCGTCAAAAACTTTGTAGAAAAATTGTCGGAAACGTCTTGAAAATTGCGAAAAGGTCCTCTATAATGAAGCTATGCGTGGTAGTACTGGGCGTACCGATGAGAGCGGCGGGCCCGGTCGAATGCAAACGGCAGGGGAGCCCCCCTGCTGCGTGGCATCAATTTGTCAAAAGGAGAGTATGATTATGACCTATTCGCAGCAAGTACAGAATATGT
>OLRK01000834.1_pt1 | contig 31023 bp, 22 predicted proteins | sample 1672911 | NCBI WGS metagenome assembly OLRK01 (sample SAMEA3136736, study PRJEB25190) | human gut metagenome | biome: human gut; feature: human-associated habitat; material: faeces | place: Austria | collected 2013 | reverse complement strand
GGCAGAGAGTGCGCCTGGCGGAGGGAAAATGCCCCAAGGGCAAAAACTCCTCCAACGTGGTTCAGGTCATCAACGCGGCCTGCGAGGAGTGTCCCATCGCCTCCTACATCGTCACGGACAACTGCCGGAAATGTATGGGCAAGGCCTGCCAGAATTCCTGTCACTTCGGCGCCATCACCATGGGCGAGACGAGAGCCCACATCGACCCCAACAAGTGTAAGGAGTGCGGAATGTGCGCCAACGCCTGCCCCTACAACGCCATCGCCCATCTGGAGCGCCCCTGTAAGAAGGTCTGCCCGGTGGACGCCATCACCTACGACGAGTACGGCATCTGCGTCATCGACGAGAATAAATGTATCCAGTGCGGAATGTGCATCCACAGCTGTCCCTTCGGCGCCATCGGCTCCAAGACCTTCATTGTGGACGTGATCAACTTAATCCGCGCGGGAAAGAGAGTGGTAGCTATGATCGCCCCCGCTGTGGAAGGCCAGTTCGGCCCGGACATCACCATGGCCAGCTGGAGAACGGCCTTAAAGAAGATCGGTTTCGCGGACATGATCGAGGTGGCCTTAGGCGGCGATATGACGGCGGCTGCCGAGGCGGAGGAGTGGGCAGAGGCCTACAAAGAGGGCAAGAAGATGACCACTTCCTGCTGTCCGGCCTTTGTGAACATGATCAAGCAGCACTTCCCCATGCTTCTTGACAATATGTCCACCACCGTATCCCCCATGTGCGGCGTATCCCGCATGATCAAGGCGGAGGATCCGGAGACCGTCACCGTGTTCATCGGTCCGTGCATCGCCAAAAAGAGCGAGACCATGGATTTAAACATCCAGGGCAACGCGGACTATGCCATGACCCTGGGAGAGATCCGGGCCATGATGCGGGCCAAGGGCGTGGAGCTGGAGCCGGAGGAGAACACCCTGCAGAACGGTTCCGTATTCGGAAAACGGTTTGGAAACGGCGGCGGCGTGACGGCGGCTGTGCTCCAGTGCTTAAAGGAGCAGGGAGAGAATGCCGACATCAACGTGATGAAGTGCAACGGCGCGGCAGAGTGCAAGAAGGCCCTGCTGTTCATGAAGGTGGGCAAGCTGCCGGCAGACTTCGTGGAAGGCATGGCCTGCGTAGGCGGCTGTGTGGGCGGCCCCAGCAAGCATAAGACGGAGCAGGAGGCCAAGAAAGCCAGAGACACCCTCATTGGCCAGGCCGACAAGAGAGAGGTGCACGAGAACCTGGGCCACTATCCCATGGACAAATTCTCCATGCACCGCCATTAATGAAATACAGGCGTTTGCCAGCTGCGGCTGCGGACGCGGGAGACAAAGGACCCTGGAAATGTCGGGCGTTTGGAACAGGTTTGAGACAAGCGCCCCGGTTTTCCGGGGCTTTGTTTTGTTGAGAGGATAGGGATGTGTTCTGGATAATCCGTATTATAGCACTCGAACATATGTTTGTAAAGGGGTTTTATAAAAAAAGACGGAGAAAATAGAAGATGAGAGAACGGGATGAAACAGAGTTTCTTTCGGGGAATGTGCGGTTGCTGCTGAAAATGATAGAAAAAACAGAATATGAATCAAAAAATGCCAATTCACAGCATGGAACACTGCGGTGAACAGAAAAAAGAGCTGGAGATTTCATAGAAACCTATACAGAATTGCGCCACAGGATGTTTCCCCACTTTTTGCGGATGTTTCGCAAAGAAAGGGTAAGAAAGGGCAGTTAAGAAAGGACAAAGGAAGTTTTTAGAGAAATTTACCAGTGACTTTTCCTCCCCGATGTAGTATAATGACAATAATTATAAACATCGTTCATTACGACAGTTCGGGAGATTATATATGAAAAAGTTACGGATAGCGGCGGCGGTTTTGGTGGCGGCGGCGTGGATGACGGTTCCGGCCTTTGGGGCGGAGGAGAAGGCGGTCACGAAGGAATCGGCCAGACAGACGGCCAGCCAGTTGGTTCCGGAAGACGGAGCGTTTCAGTACACAGAGCAGTGCAACGACGCCTTTGAGGTGCTGTACTACAGCGAGGAGGAGCGGTCCTACTACGCGGTTCGGGTGTCCATCTTTACCGGTGAGGTATCGTCCATTTCCTCCACGGTGGTAGATGACAAGGGCAGCAGGGAGGCGGTGCTCACAGAGGACGAGGTGAAGGAGATCGTAGCCTCCGACGCCGGAGAGGTGAACGTGGACGACGTGATCCTGGACACGGTGGCCGGACGGAAAAAGTATGAGGTATCCTGCACCGGCGACGGATTTGAGGCCGGCTACGTGATCAATCCGGAAAGCGGCCGGATTCTGAAAAAGACGGTGGTATATCTTTAATATTTGTATATTTAGAGCATGGCAGGTCCCTGTTTCCTGGCGGAAACGGGGGCTTTTTGTTTGTATCACGGGAAAACGGGATTTCTCTGCTCCTATGGTACGGAAAGCTCTGGCGGAAACGCGCTCCCCGCAGGGGAAACCGGGCCGCGGAAACGGCCGCGCCGGCGGGGGCAGAGGAAAAATGGAGGTACGAAGGATGAGGGACGAAATCCTGATGGAAATCCAGGAGACAGTGGAACGGTACGCGGACATCATTTCCAAGGTGGCGTCCGTGGATGTGGAAGTGGTGGACCGGCGCCTGTTTCGGGTGGCCGGAACGGGGATGTTTAAGGAGCACGTCAACGAGGATATTTCCGCGGCGGGCTACGCCTACCGCCAGGTGCTGCAGACAGGAAAGCGGCAGATCGTCTACGAGCCGGGGAATGAGCTGGTGTGCCGCAGCTGCCCGAACCGGGACAGCTGTGAGGAGGAGATTGAGATTTCCATGCCGGTGCGGGTGGGCCCGGAAATCATCGGCGTCATCGGCCTGGTGGGTAGCTGTAAAAGCCAGAAGGAGCTGATTCTGAAAAATGAAGGCTTGTACCTGGATCTGCTGGAGCAGATCGCCGGTTTTATCGCCGTGAAGGCCTGGGAGCTGGAGGAGGCGAAACGGCGCACCGCCCTTCTTGGCACCCTGGACTGCACCATCAACCATGTGGAGCAGGGGGTCCTGGTGATGGGGGCGGACGGCACCGTGGCCATGGCAAATGACTACGCCAGGCGCTGCCTGAACGCGGAGAGGCCGGAGGGCTGGCAGGCGAAAATCTGCCCCACCGGCGACACCATGAACCACCGGAAGGAATTTAAAATCGCTGTGGGCGCCCGGGAGCTGTCGGTGCTGGGGGAAGTGTATCAGCTGCCGGATCCCACGGAGCAGTATTCCAAAGTCATGCTCTTTGAGGACACCAGGGACGTACAGGCAAAGTATTATGAGATGACGGCCACCATCCACGCCCTGGGAGTGGACAATATCGTGGGCAGCAGCCAGGCCACAAGAGAGCTGAAAAAAGACATCGCCAAGATTGCCGGCAGCAGCTCCACCGTGCTCATCACCGGGGAGAGCGGCACGGGAAAGGAGATGGTGGCCACCGCCATCTGGGATCTGAGCAAGCGCCGGAAGGAGCGGTTTGTGGCCATCAACTGCGCCGCCATCCCGGAGGCCCTCCTGGAATCGGAGCTGTTTGGCTACGTGAAGGGTGCCTTCACCGGGGCCGACCCCAATGGCCGCATCGGAAAATTTGAGCTGGCGGACAAGGGCACCATTTTCCTGGACGAGATCGGGGATATGCCCCTCTACCTCCAGGCAAAGCTTTTGCGGGTCCTTCAGGAGCGGACCATCACCCGCATCGGCTCCAACCAGGTGATCCCCATCGACGTGCGGGTCATCGCCGCCACCAACAAGGATTTAAAGGAAATGATCCGGGAAAAGAAGTTCCGGGAAGATCTGTACTACCGCCTGAACGTGATTCCCTTAAGGCTGGCCCCTCTGCGGGAGAGGAGAAAGGACATCGAGGATCTGACGGATTTCTTCGCCGGGCGGTACGCCGGCCTCCTGGGAAAGCAGATCCGCCACATCACCGAGGGGGCCCGCCGGAAACTGCTGGCCGGCCGCTGGGAGGGAAACGTGCGGGAGCTGGAAAACGTGATCGAATTTATGGTGAACATGATGGGAGACGACGGGATTTTAGGGGAGGACACCCTTCCGGGAGAGCTGGCGGAGCCGGAACAGGAGGAAACAGCGATGGCCGCCGGAAACGGGACGGCACTTGCCCCGGAGGACGGCCATACGGAGGAAAACGGGGGAGAAGGCGAGGAGGAAACGACAGTGCTGCCCTTAAAGGAGCTGGAAAAAAGGGAGATCCGCAAGGCCCTGCGCCTCTGCGGCACCACCACTGAGGGAAAAAAGGAGGCGGCGGCCCGTCTGGGGATCGGCATCGCCACCCTGTACCGAAAAATCGACGAATATTATCAAAATGATAAAAATGCCTTATCAAAATGATAAATTTATCAAAATGATAAAGCATAAGAGCGGGGAAATGCCTGCGGCCATGGTCAGTCCGGCCGCGGGCATTTCTTTTTTTAATTTTTTGAAAAGCCGGTTTTTCCCGTAAATTCAGCATTTTTGGAGGATTTGGGAGAGACGGAGATAAAAAAATTTCACTGCCGCCGGGGAATTGGCACGGCGATTGCTTTATATGAGGGCAAAGAGAACACAGAACCGTGTTTTTGGATTTAGAAAGGAACGGAATGATATGAAGGAAGCATTTAAAATGGTCAGCCTGCAGCAGGATCGGACGAAAGCCTGCAGCTTTGACTTTCTGAACCGGGAGACGGTGGAGTCCATCCGGGATTTCCACAAGAGTTTCCCCATGTACCAGCCCACTCCCCTGGCCTGCTTAAAGGATACGGCAGCAGAGCTTGGCCTGGGAGCCATGTATGTAAAGGACGAGTCCTACCGCTTTGGATTAAACGCCTTTAAGGTGTTGGGCGGCTCCTACGCCATCGGCCACTATCTGGCGAATCGCCTGGGAAAACCCATGAAAGAGGTGGACTTCCCCACCCTGGTGTCGGACGAGACCAGAAAGGAACTGGGAGATGTGACCTTTGTGACCGCCACCGACGGAAACCACGGGCGCGGTGTGGCGTGGACGGCCAGACAGTTTCAGCAGAAAGCGGTGGTGTATATGCCGAAGGGCAGCGCCGCGGAGCGTCTGGCAAACATCCAGGCAGAGGGGGCAGACGCCTCCATCACCGATTTAAACTATGACGACGCCGTCCGCCTGGCAAACAGCCAGGGGGAGAAATACGGCTGGGTGATGGTTCAGGATACGGCCTGGGAGGGCTACGAGGACATTCCCACCTGGATCATGCAGGGCTACGGCACCATGGGCCTGGAGGCTTACGAGCAGCTGCCGGAGAAACCCACCCACATCTTTTTGCAGGCGGGGGTAGGCTCCATGGCGGGAGCTGTGGCAGGGCTGTTTGCCACCATCTACGGCAGTGAGCGGCCGGTGATCACCATTGTGGAGCCGGACAAGGCAGACTGCTTATACCGCACGGCGGAGGCCAACGACGGCGAGCGCCATTTCGTCACCGGAGACATGAACACCATTATGGCCGGTCTGGCCTGCGGGGAGCCCTGCAGCATCGGCTGGGAGGTGTTAAAGCAGTGCGCCGACCATTTCATCTCCTGCCCGGACTACGTGGCGGCAGAGGGAATGCGGATCCTGGGAAATCCCGCCGGAACGGACGGCAAGGTCATTTCCGGAGAGAGCGGAGCGGCGGCATTTGGCTGCGTGGCAGAGATCATGACCAACCCGGAGCTTTCCGATCTGAAGGAGCGGTTGGGATTGGATGAGAACTCCAGAGTGCTGTTTTTCAGCACCGAGGGAGATACGGACAAGGAAAACTATAAAGCGATTGTGTGGGACGGAAAGTATCCCAGCGTGAAATAAGGAGGAAAACAAACAATGCTGACGAAGGAAAGAGAGAACCAGGTAGTAGAGCTTTGCAGAAAGCTGATTATGAAACAGAGCTATTCCGGACAGGAGGACGGAGTGGCAGGAGCCCTGGAGGAGGCGTTAAAGGAGCTTGGCTTTGACTCTGTGAATGTGGATAAATACGGAAATGTCATCGGCTGCATCAAGGGAAAACGCCCCGGCAAAAAGCTGCTGTTTGACGGCCACATCGACACCGTGCCGGTGACGGACGAGACGGAGTGGAAGTATCCGCCCTTCGCCGCGGAGATCCACGACGGAAAGATCTACGGCCGCGGCACCAGCGACATGAAGGGCGCCGTAGCGGCTTTCGTGAGCGCGGCAGCCAACTTTGCTCAGGATACGGACCGGGATTTCGCCGGAGAGCTCTACGTGGCTGGAGTGGTGCACGAGGAGTGCTTTGAGGGCGTGGCCGCCAGAGAGATCAGCAAGGCCGTCTGCCCGGACTACGTGGTGATCGGCGAGGCCTCCACCCTGAACCTGAAGGTGGGCCAGAGAGGCAGAGGCGAGATCGTAGTGGAGACCTTCGGAAAGCCCTGTCACTCCGCAAACCCGGAGAAGGGCATCAACGCGGTGTACAAGATGGCGAAGGTGATCGAGGCCATCCGCACCTTAGAGCCCACCCATCACCCGGTGCTTGGAGACGGCATCCTGGAGCTGACCGACATCAAATCCGCTCCCTATCCGGGCGCGTCCGTAGTTCCGGAGTACTGCCGCGCTACCTATGATAGACGGCTTTTAGTGGGAGAGACGAAGGAGAGCGTGCTGGAGCCTCTGCAGAAACTGATGGATCAGCTGATGGCGGAGGATCCCCAGTTAAAGGTGAAGGTTTCCTACGCCGTAGGCGAGGAGCAGTGCTACACCGGCAACAAGATCCAGGGAGAGCGTTTCTTCCCCGGCTGGCTCTATGACGAGAACGAGGCCTTTGTGCAGGATGTGAAGAAGGAGCTGGAGGACATGGGCTATACCCCGTCCATCACTCAGTACAATTTCTGCACCAACGGCAGCCACTACGCAGGCGAGGCCGGCATCAAGACCTTCGGCCTTGGACCGTCCCAGGAGAACCTGGCTCACACGGTGAACGAGTACATCGAGATCGACCAGCTCACCAAGGTGACGGACTGCTACTACGGCGTAATGAAGGCACTGTTAAAATAAACGGGTTTTAAGAAGGTTTTAAGAAGGGGGTTCTGATATGTCTACAAAACAGATAACGGCTCTGGGGATCATTTTCCTGTACATGATCGTGACCATTGTGCTGGGGCTGACCGTATCCAAGATGAAGGCGGCGAAAGCCGGAAAACAGAGCAATGAAGATTTCCTGATGGCGAGCAAGTCCTTAGGACCGGTAGTCCTGGCGGGCACGCTCTTTGCGGCCAACACCGGCGGCGCCAGCACCACAGGAATCGCCACCAACGTGTACACCTACGGCTTATCCGCCTGCTGGTATGTGATCGCCGCAGGAATCGGGTTCGTGCTGGTATCCTTTATCGCGCCCTATTTCCGCAAGGCTCAGGCCAGCACCGTTCCCCAGATCATTGAGAAACGGTATGGAAAAGCGTCTCACATTTTTACGGCATTTACATCCATCGCAGCCCTGTTCATGGCAACAGGTGCACAGATCATCGCCACCGCGTCCATCATCAACGTGGTGACCGGTCTGGACTTTAATATCGCGGCAGTTGTCATCACCATCGTGGTTATCATCTACACCATGGTGGGCGGATTCCAATCCGTGGCGGCCGCCAACCTGATGCACGTACTGTTTATCACCGTGGGAATGGCTGTGGCTATGGTGGTAATCGTAACAGGAAACGACGTGGGCGGCTTTGGCGCCCTGTTTGACCGGGCGGCGGCTATGACGGATGCTAACGGCGCAAGTTTAGATCTGCTGAGCATGACCAAGATCGGGGCCACCACCATCATCGGTTACATCGCCATGTACGTGATGACCTTCCCCACCGGCCAGGAGATCGTGCAGACCTACTGTTCCGCAAAAGACGGAAAATCCGCGAAACTGGGTTCCTTAATCGCCGGCATTCTTTCCGCTGTGTACGCCATTGTACCGGCCATCATCGGCCTGGTAGCCTACACCTGCATCGACGGCTACGCCACCGGCGCCCAGAAGAACGCCCTGGCGGACGCTACCATGCAGTTTGCTCCGGCAGTGGTAGCCGGAATCGTGCTGGCGGCCGTAGTGGCAGCCACCATGAGCAGCGCCTCCGGAAATATGATCGGAACGGCTACCATGTTTACCAACGACGTATTCCGCCCCTACATCAACAAGGGCCAGGCGGACGACAAGAAGGAGATCTGGATTTCCAGAGTGATCATGGTGATCGTAGGCGCCGTGGGCCTGTTCGTAGCCCTGACGGCATCCAACATCATCAGCGTTATGATGGGCGCCTTTGCCCTGAGAAGTGCAGGCCCGTTCGCGGCGTTTATCTGCGGCCTGTTCTATAAGAACGTAACCCAGAGAGCCGGATTCATTTCCATCGTAACCGGCACCATCGTGGCGGCCATCTGGATCTACGGCCTGGGAACGCCCTGGGATTTAAGCGCCATGGTGCCCGGCGGAATCGTAGCTTTTGTAGTGATCTTTGTGGGCTCTGCCCTGGACCGGAAGGCTGGCGTAGAACCGGCTCCGCCCATTGAATTTGAAGAAGACTGATCCGGTTTCAACGGATGAAGGAAGTATTTTCTTATGAAAAAATTGATTAAAAACGGCCTTGTGGTCGATGGAACGGGAAAACAGGGGTTTTTGGCTGACGTTCTGGTAGAGGGAGACCGGATCGCGAAGATCGGGAACATAGAGAGTGAGGATGGCTGCGAGGTCATCGACGCCAAGGGGCTTGTGGTGGCTCCCGGCTTTATCGACACCCACAGCCACAGTGACCTGCAGATCCTTACGGATCCGGAGGTGCGGCCGAAGGTGATGCAGGGCATCACCACGGAGGTGCTGGGTCAGGACGGCATTTCCATGGCACCCCTGCCCAAGGAGTACATCAGCCCCTGGAGAAAGAACCTGGCCGGACTGGACGGGGACACGGACGACATCAACTGGGAGTATGAGACCACGGAGAATTATCTGAAAATGATCGAGGCCGCGAAACCTGGCTTAAACGAGTGCTATCTGGTGCCTCACGGAAACATCCGCATGGAGGCCATGGGCCTGGAAAACCGCCTTCCTAATGAGGAGGAGTTGGAGAAAATGCGCCAGATCACCAGGAGAGAGATGGAGGCGGGAGCCATCGGCCTTTCCACCGGCCTGATCTATATGCCCTGCGCCTACTCGGAGTCCAAGGAAATCATCGAGATGTGCAAGGTGGTGGCAGAGTACGACGGACGGTTTGTAATCCATCAGAGAAGTGAGGCGGACACCATCCTGGATTCCATGGAGGAGGTTATTAAGATCGGACGGGAGTCCGGCGTAAAGATCCACTACTCTCACTTTAAGGTCTGCGGCAAGAAAAACTGGGACAAGATCGACGGCGTGATCGAGCTGCTTGAAAAGGCCCAGGCGGAGGGAATCGACGTTTCCTTCGACCAGTACCCCTATGTGGCCGGCAGCACCATGTTGGGCGTGATCCTGCCTCCGTGGGTGCATGACGGCGGCACCAACAAGGTGCTGGAGCGTCTGGCGGACAAGGAGCTGCGCAAAAAGATGGTTTACGACATCGAGCACGGCATCCCCGGCTGGGACAACTTTGTGGAGTTCGCTGGTCTGGATCAGATCTTTGTCACCAGCGTAAAGACGGAGAAGAATCAGGACGCGGTGGGATTAAACCTGGTACAGTTGGGAGAGCTGCGGGGCAAGGATCCCTATGACGCCACCTTTGACCTGCTCTATGAGGAGGAGAACGCTGTGGGCATGGTGGACTTCTACGGCACGGAGGAGCACGTACAGCTGTTTATGAAACGTCCGGAGATGAATGCCTGCACCGACGGCCTGCTTGGCGGAAAGCCCCATCCCAGAGTGTACGGCGCATTCCCCAGAATCCTGGGAAAATACGTCCGTGAGGACAAGGCTCTGACCCTGGAGGAGGCTGTTTACAAGATGACGAAGAAACCGGCTACCGCCTTCAATATGACGGACAGAGGCGAGCTGCGGGAAGGCGCTTACGCCGATATCACCATCTTCAACCCGGAGACGGTCATCGACAAGGGCACCTTTACGGATCCCATTCAGTACCCGGAGGGCATTGAGTACGTGATGATCAACGGTGAGCTGGTGGTGAAGAACGGGGCTCACACCGGCGTGAGAAACGGCGTGGTGCTGCGCAAGAAGGGTAAAGAGGTTGTGAAATAAATTGAGATAGGGAACGCCCACGCAAGAGTAGAAATGCTCCTGTGTGGGTGTTTTCTGTGTCATAGGAAACAGTGACCTCTATGCCACAAAAGTTTCTGGAGGGAGACGCGCTCCGCGCAGAGGAAAATGACTGCTGGAGCAGCCGTGCACACGTGTTATTCTTGAGGGATATCCCGTTTAATTTTCATGGCCATCATCCGGCTCCGGCAATTTCCCGGCCTGTGTCGCCAGTTTCTTTTCCTGTGCTTTCACACGTCGTTCTAACTTTTTGATATCTTCAGATGGAGGCAGTTCTTCAGGCTTGATACCGCGCTGTCCAAGCATATCACGAACAGACAGATTGTTCTGTACGTGTTCGTTTGTGATGGCTCGTTCGCCCTGTAAATCTTTTTCCTCTACATTATAATTAGTCATTTCTGTTGCCAGATTTTTCGCTGCTATTGTCAAAGTAGGTAGGAAATCAGCGAGAGGACGGTTACCCTTTACGCCCAAACGAGATTTCATTTCCTGTGTACTGTGACCTCCAAACAATGCCTGATCACCTTTAGAACGGATACGTCCAAAGCCTGCGTCATCAACGCCGCGCTCATAAATATTTTGTGACAAGCGCTTTTCAGATTCCCGTAGTCTGCCGCGTGCCTCGGTACGCTCAATAAGTGCGATGCGTTCCTCAATGAATTCCTGCTTTCGGGTCTGCACAGCAAAATAGCTTTGTGCAAATGCGATTTCTTCCTTTTTGGGATCGCCGTTCTGCGCAATCAAATAGCAGGCATAGCGAGTCAACATATAATCTTTCACTTTCCTGTGTGCGCCGCTTCCCAGAGGAACCATTTTCGTGACTTCACGAAAATGGTCAGATATTTCGATGCCGCTGGTTTCGCAGGATTCCATGGCACGGTTGACTGCTTTGTCAAAGTTCTCCCAGCGTTCATATCCAAGCAAAGGCATTAATTCACGAGCATACCAAAATTCGATGTCAGCAGTATCATACCTATGTATCACGAGGTCAAACTGTTCTTTAATTTGTCTCAATCGTTTCTTGTCCATTGCATTTCCTCCTTATCGTTATTCAGCAAAAATACTATAATCTCGTTTCATCTTGCCATTCAGCACACGGCAAATTTCCCCCTCCGGCCATCACTCCTCCCGGATCACGCCATTGTCAATAGACCGGAATTCCGTGGCCTTGGAGAGGTTTATTTTGTAGGAGTAGCGGCGGTCGTAGTCGGCGGCAAAGAGGCAGCTGTAGAGGATGTCCAAAAGCAGGGCCATGGATTCCAGGGAGGAAAAGGCTCCGATTTTGGAGTAGGATTTTTCGCGGGTGGCCACCTGGAGCACCGCAGCGGCCATGCGGGTCAGGCTGTTTTCTCCCACGCTGGAGAGGACCACCAGGGGGACCCGGTTTTGGCGGAGAAGGGACGCCGCCCGCAGCAGCTCCGGCGTCTCCCCGGAGTAGGAGAGACAGAGGGCGCAGTCCCGGCAGGTGGCCATTTTCGCCTCCTGGTACATGGTGTTGCTGGTGGAATAGGTCTCTGCCCGGATGCCGGTGTGGCGCAGCTTGTGGACAAATTCCTCCGCCAGGAAGGTTAAGTTGGAAACGGCGAATACCCGGATCGTCTCCCCGTTTTCCAGGAGGCGCACTGCTTTTTGCAGCCGGTCGCGGCGCAGCAGGGATAAGGTGTCCTGAAGGCTTTCCTCCTTCAGTTTGGTGACCGCCGCCGCGATGGTCATGGGGGAATCCCCGGCCAAAAAGGGCTGGTTGGCATCCAGGCTGCCAAAATCCCGTTTCAGATACCGTACCTCCTCCAGAAATGCTTTTTTCAGCTGGCTGTAGCCGGAAAAGCCCAGCTTTTTGGAGATCCGCACCAGGATGGAGGGGGAGGTGTAGGTTTCCCCGGCAATCCTGGTGGTGGTGTAATCCTCGATGAGCTCCTGTTTATCCAGCAGAAAATTTACCACGGCCCGCTCGCTGGGGGAAAAGTCCCCGGCTTTCATTTTTTCTTGTAGCAGCATATGACGCACCTCCCATTCTGTCCTTTATTATACAAAATGGAAAAGGCTTTTACAAAATGTTTTTCTGGAAGGGGGAAATTTGTAAAAGCCTTTTTGAAATGGCTCCGGAAGGTTTTCAAAGGCGGGAGGACTGTGGTATGTTGAGGACAGAAACGGAAAATGATGATTTGTGGTTCGCGGCGGAACGGCCGCGGCTTCAGGTGAGAGGAGAACAAAATATGAAGATTGTGGTAATCGGGGCCTGCGGCCATATCGGCAGCTATCTGGTGCCCAGGCTGGTGAGAGAGGGACATGAGGTGGTGGCGGTGAGCCGGGGAAAGAGCCGGCCTTACGTGGAGGACCCGGCGTGGGAGCAGGTGGAGCCGGCTTATATGGATCGGGCGAAAGATGAGGATTTTGCAGGGAACATCGCGGCCATGAAACCGGATGTGGTGGTGGATCTGATCAATTTTGACCTGGAGGACACAAAGGCCATGGTGCAGGCTCTGGGGGAGACGAATCTGTCCCAGTACCTGTTCTGTTCCTCCATCTGGGCCCACGGCCGGGCGGAATTTCTGCCGGCGGATCCAGGCGCGGCCAAGGAGCCTCTGGACGACTACGGGATTCAGAAGTGGAAAAGCGAATGCTATTTAAAGGAGCAGTACCGGGAGCACGGGTTTCCGGCCACGGTGATCATGCCGGGGCAGATTTCCGGGCCTGGCTGGACCATTATCAATCCCATGGGAAATACGGACGTGGGAGTGTTTCAGAAAATAGCCGATGGGGAGGAGATCTGTCTGCCGAATTTTGGCATGGAGACCCTGCACCACGTCCACGCCGATGACGTGGCCCAGGTGTTTGACCTGGCCATCCGCCATCGGGATCAGGCGTTGGGGGAGAGCTTTCACGCGGTGGCGGAGGAGGCCATGACCCTTTACGGCTACGCCCTGGCGATGTACCGGTATTTTGGCCGGGAGCCGAAGATCCGGTTTCTGTCCTGGGAGAAGTGGTGCCAGTACGTGGGGGACGAGGCCCTCACGGAGCACACCTACTACCACATCGCCAGAAGCGGCCAGTACAGCATTGAAAACGGGAAACGGCTGCTAGGCTACCAGCCGGGATTTACCACCCTGGAGACGGTGATTGCGGCGGTGGAGAGCTATCTGGAGCGGGGGCTGATCCGGATTCAGGGGAAATAGGAAACTGCCGTCAGGCGTCCCCCTGTTTCCGCCTGCGGTACTCCGAGGGCGAGCAGAGTTTCTTTTCCCGGAACAGCCTGGAAAAATAGAGGGAGTCCTCATATCCCACAGAGCGTGCGATGGCGGACACCGGATAATCGGTGTTGGCCAACAGGTCGCACGCTCTTTTTATGCGGTAATTGAGCAGATAGTGTTTCACGGAAAGGCCGGTGGCCTCTTTAAACAGGCGGTGGAGGTAGGAGCGGTCGATGTTTAAAAAGGCGGCGATGTCCTGGACGGAGACGGCCCTGGTGTAGTCGGACTCAATGTATTTTAGAGCCTCCTCCACGTAGGCGTTTTGACGCTCCTGGACGGAGACGTTCTGTTTCGGGAATTTCATGGCCAGCATGAACAGGTATTCGTAGAGGATGCTGTTCATGATCAGGTCCTTGTTTTCCGTAAACTGGTTGGCCTCGTACATCTTTTCGTGGCAGAGGCGGATCCGGTCATCCCGGCCGTAGTGGAATACGGGGCACTCCAGCAGGGAGGTGCGGTTTAAGTACTGGCGGATCTTGATGCCCTGAAACCCGATCCAGGTGTAGGTCCAGGGCTGCCGCTTGTCCGCCTCGTAGTAAATCAGGGTGCCCGGCGTGATGAGAAAGGCGTCCCCGGCGCCAAGGCGGTAGAGCTTGCCGTCGGTCTTAAACACCCCCTTTCCCTCAATGACGTAGTGGATCAGGTAGCCGCTTCGCACCGCCGGCCCGTAGCTGTGGGACGGGGCGCAGGCCTCGTAGCCGCAGGTGTACACCATGGCGTCGATGTTCTGAAAATAGTCGTTGGAAAAAATATAGTCTTTCATCTCATTTCCCTCCCGTCACATTGGTCACAAAAGGATATAGTCAGTCATCATTTCTCCATATATTTAAAATTATACAATGGTATAATCATAATTACAAGAGACAGAGATAAGAGGTGAAAAAACAATGGCAGTAAGTTATGAAAAGGAACGGAAAATCTTTCATCTGCGTGGAAAAGACACGAGCTACGCCATGAAACTGGTGAAGGACGGATACCTGGCCCATCTGTACTGGGGCCGGGGGCTGCGCCAGGTTTCCCAGGGGAGGGACCTTGTGTGGAAGGACCGGGGATTTGCACCAAATCCCTATATCGAGGACCGGACGTTCTCCCTGGATACCCTGCCGCAGGAGTATCCCCAGACGGGAAACGGGGATTTTCGGGCCTGCGCCTACGGGATCCGGGAGGAAAACGGCAGCCGCATCAGCAATCTGCTCTATGAGGGCCATGAGATTCTGGAGGGAAAGCCGGAGCTGCCGGGACTTCCCGCCTCCTTCGGTTCCCCGGAGCAGGTGACTACCTTAAAGATCCACATGGCGGATTCGATTCTGGGGCTGCACGTGTTTTTGCTTTACAGCGTGTTTGAGGAGGAGAACGTGATCACCCGCAGCGTCCGGTTTGAAAACCGGTCGGGCCGCCCCCTGACCCTGACCAAGATGCTCAGTATGTCCTTAGACCTGCGGGAGGACGAATTTGACGTGCTCACCCTCTACGGCGCCCACAACAACGAGAGGAACATGGACCGCCGTCCCCTGACCAGCGGCTCCGTGCGGGTGGAGAGCATCCGGGGAACCAGCTCGCCCCAGCAGGCCCCCTTTATGGCCCTTCTGCGGAAAGGGGCCACGGAGGACACCGGGGAGGTGTTCGCGGCCAATTTCGTGTACAGCGGCAATTTCCTGGCGGAGGCCCAGGTGGATCCCTTCCGGAACGTGCGGTTCCAGATGGGGATAAACCCCTGGAACGGGGAGTGGCTGCTGGAGCCGGGGGAGAGCTTTCAGACCCCGGAGGTGGTGATGGTTTACTCTGCGGAAGGGTTAAACGGAATGTCCCAGACCTTCCACCGGTTTTATCAGAACCATCTGGTGCCCCAGGCCTTTGCCGGAAAGCGGCGGCCCATCCTCATCAACAGCTGGGAGGGCTCCTTCTTTGACCTAAAGGAGGAAAAGCTCCTGGAGCTGGCGGACCGGGCCGCGGAGGCGGGGATCGAGCTCTTTGTGCTGGACGACGGGTGGTTTGGCCACCGGGATGGGGACGATTCCTCCCTGGGAGACTGGGTGGAGGACAGGAGAAAGCTCCCCGGAGGCCTGGAGCGGCTTTCCCAGGAAATCCACAAAAGAGGCCTGGAGTTTGGGCTTTGGGTGGAGCCGGAGATGATCTCTGAGGACAGCGAGCTGTACCGGGCCCATCCGGACTATGCCCTTCACGTGGAGGGACGGCCCTACACCTACGGCAGGGGACAGCTGGTGCTGGACTTGACGAGAAAGGAAGTCCGGGATTACGTGGTGGAGAGCATTTCCCAGGTGCTTAGCCGGATCCAGGTGGAGTATGTGAAATGGGATATGAACCGCCATCTGACGGAAGCGGGGAGCGGGGCTCTGCCGTGGAACCGCCAGGGAGAGGTGTTCCACCGGTACGTGCTGGGGCTTTACGACATCGCCGCCCGGCTCACCGGGAGGTTTCCGGATATTTTATTTGAGAGCTGTTCCAGCGGAGGCGGCCGGTTTGATCCGGGAATGCTCTACTATATGCCCCAGACCTGGTGCAGCGACAACACGGACGCGGTGTGCCGCATGAGGATTCAGTACGCCACCTCCCTGACCTATCCGCCGGTGACCATGGGCGCTCACGTCAGCGGCATTCCCAACCAGCAGACGGGACGGGTGACGCCTCTTGCAACCAGGGGCTATGTGGCCATGAGCGCGGATTTCGGCTATGAGCTGGATCTGTGCAAATGCGGGGCGGAGGAGCTTTCACAGATCCGGGAGCAGGTGGCATTTTACAAAGAAATTCGGGATACGGTGCAGTTCGGCCGTTTCTACCGTGTAAACAGTCCTTTTGAGGGGAACGTATGTCAGTGGAACTTCGTTTCCTGGGACGGGAGGGAAGCGGTGGCCTTCCACTTTGAGATTTTGAGCCAGCCGGCGGCGCCTGTCCGCCTGCTGAAACTGAAGGGCCTGGATCCGGACGGGGTGTACCGGGATCAGGAAAGCGGGATCCTGTACGGAGGAGATGAGCTCATGTACTGCGGCATCAGCGTACCGTTGAAAAAGCAGGACTTCCGGGGCGAGTGTTTCCGTTTTATGAGGATAAAATAAGGAGGAGGAAATCAAATGGATGCGAAAAAGAGAGAACGGTATGAGCGGATTGCCGAGAATCTGACCCGGCTGGTGGGCGGAAGGAGCAATATCCAGGGTGTGGCCCACTGCGCCACCCGCCTGAGGATCGTGCTGAAAAACAACGATCTGGCGGACATGAAGGCCATCGAGGAGGTGGACCTGGCAAAGGGCGTGTTTGTGGCGGGAGACCAGCTCCAGATCATTTTCGGAGCGGGCCTGGTAAACGACGTGTACGAGGTATTCGCCGACTACAACAACATGAAAAACATGAGCTTAAGCGACTTGAAAACGGAGGCAAACCAGAAGATGAACCCCTTACAGCGGGCCATCAAGGCGCTGTCAGACGTGTTCATCGACATTATGCCGGGCATCCTGGCGGCGGCCCTGCTGACGGGACTTTCCGGGGTGCTGGGAAACCTGGATTTCGTCCAGGGAAATGAGACCCTGTACGGCATCAACACCTTAATCAACATCGCCTCCGGGGCCATCTTCGGATTCCTGCCTCTGGCAGTGGCCTACAGCGCCTGCAAGCGGTTCGGCGGCCGTCCCATCCTGGGCATCGTCATGGGCTGTATCATGCTGTCCTCCAGCCTGGCGGACGCTTACGCCGCGGCCCAGGGAACGGTGGAGGTGACCACCCTGCACATTCTGGGACTGCCGGTGGAGCTGGTGGGATTCCAGGGCGGCATCATTGTGGCCCTTTTGATGGGTATGATCACCGCGAAGCTGGACATTTTCTTTGAGAAGAAGGTGCCGGAGGTGATCCGCCTGCTGGTATCTCCCCTGCTCACCACCCTGGTGGGAGCGGTGCTGCTGTTTGTGGTAGTGGGCCCGGTGGGACGCGGCCTGGCCTCCGGCATCACAAGCGGCCTGGTCTGGATGACGCAGAATTTCGGCGCTTTGGGCTACGCCCTGTTCTCCGGTGTACAGCAGCTCATCGTTATCACCGGACTGCACCACATTTTCGGAGCCATCGAGGCTCAGCTTTTGGTGGATACGGGACGGAACTTTTTAAATCCCCTGATGTCTGTAGCTATGACGGCCCAGGGCGGCGCGGTGTTGGGCTATCTGGCCCTGAACCGGAAGGATGCGAAGACCAGAGAGCTCTGCATCGCCAGCTTTATCTCCGTGCTGTTTGGAATTACGGAGCCGGCCCTGTTCGGCGTGAACGTGCGGTTTAAATTCCCGTTGATCGGCGGCTGCATCGGCGGCGCTGTAGGCGGCCTGATCGTGTATTTGACCAATCTGGCGGCTCTGGGCTTTGGCACCACGGTGGTGCCCGGCATCGCCCTGGCGGACCCGGCAAACAACGGGTATCTCTGGTACATCGTCGCCCATCTGACGGCTCTGGCCTGCGGATTTCTGCTGACGGTGGTGATCGGCAGCACCTGGAAGGGAAACGGAGCGCCGGCGGCCGCGGCCCAGACGGGAAAGGAAAAGGACGCAGAGCCGAAGGCTGCGGAAATGGAATCTGAAAAGGCAGAGGAAACCCGTTCCGAGACGGGAGCGGCTGAGACCTTCGGCGCTTATGCGGACGGTTCTCTCATTCCCTTAGAGGAGGTGAACGATCCCACCTTCGCCCAGAAGATTCTGGGGGACGGCGTGGCCATTCTTCCCTCCGGCGGAACGGTGTACGCTCCGGCGGACGGGACGGTGCAGTCCATTTTTGACACGAAACACGCCGTATGCCTGGAGACGGATCTGGGAAACAGCATCCTCATCCACATCGGCATCGACACGGTAAAATTGGGAGGAAAGCATTTTACCGCCCATGTAAAAGACGGAGACCGGGTGAAAAAGGGAGATATTCTGGTGGAGTTTGATCTGGACGCCGTGAAGGCGGAAGGGTATGACACGGTCATTCCCATGATTTTCCCGGAGCTGGGAGAGCCGGCCGTCCTGGAAAAACAGGGACGGAAAACCGTGAAGGCGGGAGAGCCGGTGGCGGCCCTCGCGTTAAAGTAGGAAGGCCTTCGGGGCAGAGAGGAGACGGGCGATGAAAACACGAGAGGAATGGAAACGGGAGGTAAAGGCGGCAGAGCAGGCGCGGGGCTGGCAGGGCCGGTACCGGATGAAATACCATCTCATGCCGCCGGTGGGCTGGCTCAACGACCCCAACGGCCTGTGCCAGTTCCAGGGCGTCTACCACGTATTTTTCCAGTACGATCCCCTTTACGGGACGGACAGCGGGAAATTCTGGGGCCACTACACCAGTAAGGACCTGGTGAGCTGGAGCTATGAGGGCCTGGCCCTGTTTCCCGACCGGCAGGAGGACCGAAACGGCGTTTACTCCGGTTCCGCCTGGATTAGGGATGGGGAAATGCACCTGTTTTATACGGGAAACGTGAAACTGAAGGGGGACTATGACTACATCGACCGGGGACGGGAGTCCTGCCAGCTGGGTGTGACCAGCCGGGACGGGCTGCGGATGTCAGAAAAGCAGAAATTCCTGGGGATGGAGGACTATCCGCCGGAGTACACGGCCCACATCCGGGATCCGAAGATCTATGAAAAGGACGGCCGTTTCTACATGGCTCTGGGCGGAAGGAAACGGTGGGAGCAGGAGGGGACGCGGCTGGACCGGGGCGCCATCCTGGTCTACGAATCCGCCGATCTGGAAACCTGGAAACTGGCGGGAGAGATCGAGAGCCGGGAGCGGTTCGGCTATATGTGGGAATGCCCCGATCTCTTTGACCTGGGAGGAAGGACGGTGGTGTCCTTCTCTCCCCAGGGAGTGCCGGGGGAGGCGCGCCGGTTCCAGAACGTATACCAGTCGGGATACGGATTCCTCTCCGCCCCCTTTGAAGGGCGGGGCTGGGGAACCAGGACGGTGGACGGGTTCCGGGAGTGGGATATGGGGTTTGACTTTTACGCGCCCCAGAGCTTTCAGGGGGAGGACGGCAGACGCCTCCTTCTGGCCTGGGCCAGCGTCCCCGACAGCGAGAAGGAATACGGAAATCCCACCGTGGAGGAAGGCTGGATTCACTGCCTGACGGTCCCCAGGGAGATCCGGGAGAGAAATGGCATCCTCTGCCAGGAGCCCGCCGGGGAGCTGAAGACCCTGCGGAAGGGGGAATTTCCCCTGCCGGAGAAAGAGGCGGTGAAACTGCCCTCAGACGTGGTGGATATAGAGCTTTCCGCTGCCGGGGACGGCCCGTTTTGTGTGACCCTGGAGGACGGCGTGTCCGGATCCGCCATGGTGCTGGAGGCGGAGGGAACACAGGCGCGGCTGGCCTTTTCCGGAAGTCTGGGAGCGGGCCGGAAGGAGCGCTTGGCGGTTCTGGATCGGGAAATCGAGGATGTGAGAATCCTTCTTGACGTGTCCATCGCGGAAATTTATATCAACGGCGGTGAAACCGTATTTACCACCAGGCTTTATCCTCAGGGAGAAGGGATGACCCTGCGGACAGAAGGGGGAGAGGGCCGCGGCTGGGAGATGGGCGGTTTTCAAATGAGAAAAGGCTGAAACGCATAAAAACGCTGGAGAGATCCTGTTTCGGAAGGATTTCCCCGGCGTTTTTGCATTTGAGAAAATGGCCCGCGAAGGCCTGTCCGCGGGAAACAGAGCCCTGTCCCTCCAGCGGATTGTTTTCTTCCCCATTCCCTGGTATAATGAAACAATCATTTACAAACAGAGGGGAGTATCTGCCATGCGTCCGTTACAACTACTGATCAAACCGTCCTCCGCCAACTGCAACTTAAACTGCAAATACTGTTTCTACTGCGACGAGGGGAACAAGCGGGAGACCTTCAGCTACGGGTTTATGAACGAGGAGACCCTGGAAGTCCTGGTGAAAAAGGCTTTCGACTACGCCGATGGCTACTGCGGGTTCGCCTTTCAGGGCGGGGAGCCGACCCTGGTGGGCCTGCCGTTTTTTGAGCGTCTCATGGAGCTGGAGCGGCGGTACAACACAAAACACATCCCTGTGGATAACAGCATCCAGACCAACGGCTACCGCCTGTCAGAGGAGTGGGGAGAGTTCTTCTGCCGGGAAAACTTTCTGGTGGGTCTGTCTTTAGACGGGATCAAATCCACCCATGACGCCTACCGGGTGAACAAAAAGGGAGAGGGCAGCTTTGGAGAGATTATGAAAACGGCGGAGATGTTTAACCGCCTGGGAGTGGAGTACAACATTCTCACCGTGGTCAACGGAAAGACGGGGCTGCGGGCAGCGAAGATATACGATTTTTATAAGAAGAACGGGTTTGGCTACCTCCAGTTTATCGCCTGCCTCGATCCGGTGGGGGAGGAGCCGGGAAAACGGGACTATTCTCTGACGCCGGAGATCTACGGCCGTTTCCTCATCGACCTGTTTGACCGCTGGTATGAGGATGTGAAAACGGGCAGCCAGCCGTACATCCGTCAGTTTGAGAACGTGGTGGGCATGGTGGCCGGCTGCGAGCCGGAATCCTGCGAGCAGCGGGGCATCTGTTCCGTCCAGAACGTCATAGAGGCAGACGGATCCGTCTACCCCTGTGATTTCTATGCTCTGGACGAGTACCGTCTGGGAAACGTCCACACCCACGATTTTTATGAGCTCCGCTCCAATCCGGTGACGGAGCGGTTCGTCCGGGATTCGGCGGAATCCCTGGAGGACTGCCGGAACTGCCGGTTTTTTGCCATCTGCCGCGGCGGCTGCCGCAGAAACCGGGTGACCCTGGCAGGCGGGGAGCGGAAAAACTACTTCTGTCCCGCCTACCGGATGTTTTATGAGGCGACCATTGAGCGGTTTCGGGAGTTGGCGGGGAGGTATTTCAGGCGGTGAAAGACGGATGGAGACGGAATTATATCAAGCGCTATTTCTTAAAGCTGTTTTTGCTGATTATCCTGTTGGTTGGAACGATGAGTTTTGCATTGCTGCGTTTTTCCAAGGAAGTGGTAGGAAATGAGATTATTAAGCTGCATCAGGCGATTTTGCACCGTTCTGCGGCAAATACGGCGGGAGCGATCGGAGATCTGAAGGAGAGCCTCCTTGTAATTGCGGAGGACGCCAGTCTGACAGAGTGGCTGTCAGAGGAAAGCGGGGAGGAGAATAGTGGGGCGGTGGAGGCCTTGGTTCAGGATGAAATTTATCTGAACTATAAAAGAGGGAATCCGCTGCGGGTCTATCTCTATGATTTGGACGGTCTGCGGTATTGCAGCGACTATCCGGAGGTTTCCTGGGAAGATGTGCAGGCAGTGATAGAAACGGAAACGGATCGCCCTGTGGAAAGGGAAGATTTCTGGCTGGCGGGTCCGGTCTGGAGCGAGGAAGCAGGCCTGTACCGCCACAGTTTTTACATGATTCAGCAGGTAAAAGATTTGCTGGATGACCGGGTTGTGGGATATGTCTGTTTTCAGTTCAGTGAGAAAATCCTTTATGGTACATATTCAGAACTGCGGGAAAAAGACAGAAATTATTATGTAGTGGACAGGAGCGGAAAAGTAATTTCCGGGGAAAACAAAAGTGAAATAGGAAAAGAATATAAGCTGGCGGACAGCGGAATCATCCTGGACGATGAGGCTGGATATACGACAGAAAAAAATCAGACAGCGGATATTTTGTGCTTTTTTGAGCCGATTATGGGCACAAATTGGTATTTATTGGAGAAAGCGGACATTCGAGGCGTGTGGGAAACACTGGATAAGATGGGATATTTCACCCTCTGTCTGACGGCGGTGTTTGTATTCTGTGTTTTTCCTCTGACGGTTGTATCCTGGAGAACGATTGTAAAACCAGTGGCGGTGATAAAAGATCGGATGGGGGAAGTCGCCGAAGGAAATCTGGAGGTGAAGATCGAAAGCGCAGAGAAGGGAAAAGGAGAATTTGCGGAGATTGCGGATTCGTTCAATTATATGGCAGAACGGCTTTCCAGTCAGGTGGAGGAAATTCGGCTGATGGAACGAAAACGGCATTTGCTGGAACTGGATTTTCTTCAGGCCCAGATCAATCCTCATTTTATTTATAATACGCTCAGTTCCATCCGGTTTTATGTGGAGATGGGGAAAAATGAGGAAGCGGAGGAGATGCTGATTGATTTCTCTAAGATTTTGCGAAAGACCTTGTCGCAGTCTGAAAGGTTTGTCAGTCTGGAGGAGGAGATCGAGACGATTACCCACTATGTCAATCTGCAAAAGGGGCGGTATCGTGACAGATTTCAGGTGGAATTTGATATTAAGGAAGAAACAAAAACCTCTTTGGTGCCGGACTTTATTTTACAGCCCATCGTAGAAAACGCTATTTTTTACAGTTTGAGACAGGATCAGGTCTGCCATATCCGCATCAGCAGCTACCTTCAGGATCAGAATCTGTATGTGAGTGTAAAGGATGACGGAATCGGAATGGAGGAGGAGCGGATCAATGAAGTGCTCAGGAAGGATCTGAATATGAACAAAGTGGGGTTGAAAAATGTAAATGAGAGGTTAAAGTTGAATTTCGGAGATCTTTATGGACTGAAAATCATCAGTGAAAAAGGAAAGGGAACAGAAGTAATCCTTGAGATGCCATCCACTTCGGAGAGGGGGAAACGGGGATGAAAATTATGATTGTGGACGATGAGACTCCCATCCGGGAGTGGATTCAGTTCAGCATTGAGAGGGGAAAAAATCCAGAGTTTGAGGTGGTCGCTGTGGCGGAAAACGGGGAGGAAGCCTTTGAACTGGCACTGAAACACCGGGTAAATGTGGTGATTACTGACATCCGGATGCCGGGGATGGATGGAATCGAGCTGATGAAACGGGTGCTGGAGGCTATGCCCTATACGAATTTTATTATTCTCACCAATTACGCAGAGTTTTCCTACGCCAGGGAGGCGATCACCTATGGAGCGAAACAGTATCTGTTAAAATCGGAGATGCGGGGAAAGGACATTTTGAACGCTTTAGAGGAGATCCAGGCGGAGATGAAGAAAATTGTGGAGAACCGGGCAATGGACCGGTATTCCAACGGCTATCTGGATATTTTTGACTGTTATTATAATCTGGACAGGGAGGATTTTATCAGGGAGTTCTGGCAGCGCCATGAATTTCGGGAGATGGAGTGGTATCGGATCATCGCCATGGAAAAACGGGACAGTGAGAGGCAAAAGGAAATCATGGACCATTTTCTGCGGGAGAGAATTTGTCATGGAATAACACCGGCTATGAAAAATAACAGTATTTACTTTATTCTGCAGGCGGAGCGGATGGAGGATGTCAATCAGGCAGTGGAACGCTTTTCCAGGAGATACAAAGGTTCCGGACAGGGAATCGCTGTTGCCGGGCACTGCGGAAAAGGAACCGGGACGGTCATGGTTTCCATAGAAGAAGTGGAACGAATGCTGCAGTATCGCTTTTTAAAATCTGAGGGTTTTCTGGAGATTCAGGATGCGGAAAATATGGCCCCTTTAGATCGGCCGGCAATTCAAAAAGAATCCCATAAGGTTGTGAATGAGGTGTTATATGAGAGCCGGGAACGGGTGCAGGAGGATCTGGGACGCTGGTTTGACAGTATGCGGGAGGCATCGCTGCACGATGTTCCATGGGTGCGGGAATCCTGTATCAAAATGGTGATGTCTGTTGAGGAGATCTGTGCAGAGCACATCTCTGATTTTCGGGGAGAGCATAGGCCGGATACAAACTGGACGATGGATGAGTGCCGGGCATTTTGCCGGGAACTGGTGGACCGGCTTTATTCGGATGATAATTTCCGTTACTCTCAGAGCATTCGCGAGGCAATTCGCTATATTCATGAAAATTATTCCAGGGATGTCACCTTAAACGAAGTGGCAAAATACATTTACCGGTCTCCAGAATATTTAAGCCGTCTGTTTAAGGCGGAGACCGGAGAAAAATTTAGCAGCTATCTTACATCCTATCGGATCCGGAAGGCTCAGGATCTGCTGCTGAATACGGATATGAAAATTTATGAAATTGCTTATGCTGTGGGGTATACTGCTCCCAGTTATTTTTCCAAGATCTATCGGGAGTATACAGGGGTAGCACCAGAGGTGACCAGAAGTCAAAAAAATAGCAGAAAGTAAAAAATGTGATATAAGAAAAGGCTGTCGATGAAAAAAAGGTTAAAATCCTTTTGGAAAAAGTCGGCAGTCTTTATTTATATGTATGAATACATCTATTAATATAATTAATAAGAAACAAGTACATTGCACAGTGGGCAAGGAGGACGATTATGAGAAAAAAACAATTTACAGCATTGACGATGGCGGCATTGATGGCAGTTTCCGCTACTGCCTGTTCCGGAGCAAAAACAGACAGCACGGAAACGACCGAAAGCGGAAACGCTGAAACCGCGCTGAAAGTGGGCCTGGTACTCAGCACAGGCGGCCTGGGTGATAAGAATTTTAATGATATGGCGTACGCGGGTATCACCAAAGCGCAGGAGGATTTCGGAATCGAGTTTGACTACGTGGAGCCGAGCACCGTCAGCGACCTGCTGCCCATGGACCGTCAGTTTGCCGAGGCTGAGGAGTACGATCTGATTATCGCCATTGCCTCCGATCAGGAGGAGCCGGTGAGAGAGATCGCAGAGGAATTCCCTGATCAAAAGATTTCCCTGTTAGACTGCGCAGCGGAAATCGACGGGGTCAGCACGGTTCAGACGGAGTGGTCAGAACAGACCTTTTTGGCCGGAGTCATCGCCGGTCTGGGAACCTTAAGCGATATGGAAAATGCCAATGAAGACAATGTGATTGGCGTGATTCTGGGAAAAGATCAGCCCAACCTGAGAGAAGGGGCTGTAGGCTTTGCCGCAGGAGCCAAATACGTAAATCCGGATGTGGAAGTGCTGGAAGGAGTGGTAGGAGCCTTTAACGATCCGGGCAAGGGAAAAGAGATTGCGCTTTCCATGTACAATAAAGGAGCTGACTTTATCCAGTGTATTGCCGGGGCCTCTGGATTGGGGATTTTTGGCGCGGCGAAGGAGAGCGGCAGATATGCCTTTGGAGTAGGCCCGAACCAGAACGGAGAGGATCCGGATCACGTGGTGGCATCTTCCGTGAGAAGTGTGGATCAGATGGTCTATAACGAGATCAAGAGTGTGATTGACGGTACCTGGGAGCCGGGGCTTAAAATGAGCGGAATGAAGGAAAATGCAGTGGGATGCGATACAGAAGGATCCAATGTGGTTCTGCCGGATGATATTAAGGCCGCGGTGGAAGACATTAGACAGCAGATTGCCTCAGGAGAGCTGGTTCCCTGCAAAAGCATGGATGAGCTGGATGCCTGGACGGCGGAGAATCAGTACACAAAGTAAAAGGGAACAGCAGAATCGTATGGAGGGGAAGGAACCATGTATGCAGTTGAAATGACACGTATCACGAAACAATATCCGCTGGTTTTAGCCCTGGATCACGTGGATTTCTTTCTGAAAAAGGGAGAAATCCTCTCCCTTTTGGGGGAAAATGGCGCGGGAAAATCCACTCTGATGAAGGTACTGTACGGAATGTGCAAACCGGATGACGGGGAGATCCGGGTAAACGGGAAAGCCGTGACAATCCGATCTCCAAAACAGGCGATTGATCTGGGAATCGGAATGGTTCATCAACATTTCATGCTGACGCCGGTAATGACGGTGGCGGAAAACGTGATTGTGGGGTGTGAACCATCGGGAGGGCTGGTGTTTGACCGTAAAAAAGCGGAGGCCCATGTCCAGGAGATGATAGACCGGTATGGATTCGGGATCCAGGCAGCTCAGCTGGTAAGAGAACTTTCCGTGGGAGAACAGCAGAAGGTGGAAATCTTGAAAGCCCTCTACCGGGAGGCCAATATCCTGATTCTGGACGAGCCGACGGCCGTTTTGACGCCTCAGGAAGTAGAGGAGCTGTTTCGGGTGCTGCGGGAGCTGAAAAAACAGGGAAAGAGCATTGTGATCATCACCCACAAGCTGAAAGAAACCCTGGCCATTGCGGATACCGTCAGTGTTCTGCGAGACGGGAATATGATTCAGACTGGATTGGCTGTGGAAGGAGCCACGGCGGACAGCCTGGCCCAGATGATGGTGGGCAGAGAAGTGGTGCTGGGAGTTACCCGAAAGGCAAAGGAGACGGGTGCTACAGCCCTGAAGGTAAAAGACATCACCCTGAAAGAGAAGGGGACAGTGATTTTAAATCATATTTCCATGGAGCTGAAAAAGGGTGAAATTTTGGGAATTGCAGGAATTGAGGGCAACGGACAGACAGAGCTGATCGAATGTCTGACGGGAATCCGGCACCCGGACATCTTAGAGATAGAAAAGGACGGAAAGCCCCTTTCCGGCGGACCGGACCAGTTTATAAAAAGTGGAATCGGCCATATACCGGAGGATCGCATGACCAGAGGATTGGTGCTGGATCTTTCGCTCCAGGACAATCTGATTTTGGGTTACCAGGATCGTTTTCAGAAAAAGGGAATTCTGGACCGGAAACGGATCCGGGAATTTTCCCAGCAGCTGATTTCTGAATTTCAGGTAAAGGCACCAAATCCCATGGTCAGAGCCAATTCTCTCTCCGGAGGCAATCAGCAAAAACTGGTTATTGCGCGGGTGTTCAGCGAGAATCCGGATGTTATTATTGTAGCCCAGCCTACCAGAGGCGTGGACATTGGAGCCATGGAATACATTCATGAGCGCCTGCTGGATCTGCGGGATGAGGGAAAAGCGATTCTGCTGATTTCTGCGGATTTAGATGAGGTGAAAAGCCTGAGCGACCGCCTGACGGTGATTTACGCCGGAAATCTGGTGGCGGAAGGAAAACCGGAAGAATTTGACGATATGGAGCTGGGGCTGTTGATGACAGGAGCAGCGGATTACAGGAGGGAAAGAGTATGAGAGTATCATCGTTTTTCAAGAAAAATATGTCGATTACTGCTCTTTTCATGGCTCTGATCCTGGGCGGTGCCGTCATGTTTCTTTGCGGCTATAATCCCTTTGAAGCTTACGGTGCTATTGTGCAGGGAGCATTCGCAGGGAAAAAGGCGATATGTCAGACTCTGGTACAGGCTACGCCCCTGATTTTTGCCGGATTGGCGTATACGGTGGCAAAAAGGGCAAATTTGATTAATCTGGGAATTGAGGGACAGCTCTATATTGGGGCGCTTGGAACATCCATGATTGCTCTGCTGCCGTTAAATCTGCCTATGGGAGTTTGGATTCCCGCCGCGCTTTTAGTGGGGATGCTGTTTGGCGGTCTGTATGCGGGGCTGGTTGGATTTATGAAAGTACGTTTTGGGTCAAATGAGGTGATCGCCACCATGATGCTCAATACGATTGCGGAAAACTTTGTGGAATACGCGGTGAATTATCCGTTGAAAGAAGAAGGAAAGAGCATCGCCCAGACAGAGAAATTTGCCGAGGCCCTGTGGCTGCCGAAACTGGTGGATAAGACACAACTGACAATCGCCATTCTGATTGCCGTGGCAGCCTGCGTTCTGATAAAACTTCTGATGGATCGGACACAGATTGGATATGAAATCCGGTGTGTGGGCCGGAATCTGAAGGCATCGGAGACGGCTGGGATCCGGATTGGGAAGGTGATGGTGATTTCCATGCTGATCAGCGGAGCGATCGCGGGTCTGCTGGGAGGCACTCATGTGCTGGGGGTGGATCGCCGGTTGATTGGCGGATTTTCCTCGGGATATGGATTTGACGGGATTGCTGTGGCGGCTTTGGCGGCGGACAGTCCCCTGGCAGTTATTGTATCTGGCATTGTGTTCGGGGCACTGCGGGCAGGCTGTATGGTGTTAAACCGGACAACCGGTATCCCCACGGAGTTTATTGATGTGATTCAGGCGCTTATCATTCTCTTTGTGGCAGCTCCCCTTTTGGTGAGAGAGCTTTTGGGAATGTGGAGCCGGAAGACAGCCGCGAAAGGAGGCAGGCAGAAATGAGTCAGATTTCTTCCATTTTGATTTCCACGCTGAGTATGTCTGTGCCGTTGGTGTTAGCCGGATTGGGAGGTGTGCTTTCCGTGCGGAGCGGTGTCATGGCTCTGGGGCTGGAAAGTATGATGACCATGGGAGCGTTCTGCGGCGTGCTGGGTTCCTATTATTCTGGAAATGTAGCTGTAGGAATCGTATGCGGAATGCTTGGCGGCGGATGTTTTGGCCTATGCCATGCCATTCTCTCTGTAAGGTATAAGGTCAACCAAGTGATCAGCGGAATTGGGCTGAACCTTCTGGCGGTAGCGGCCACTACCCTGCTGATGCAGCTTTTGTGGAACAACAAGGGAGCATCCCCTCAGGTGGCATCCATCTCTCAGAGCGTGCTCACTTCTCCGATCACTTACACGATGCTGATTTGTGTATTCGCCGAATATTTTTTACTGTTTCACACCACCTTCGGACTGCGGCTCAGAATGGTGGGAGAGAATCCCAAGGCGGCTGCTACCGTGGGTCTTCCTGTACACCGGATTAAATACATAGCAGTGATCGTCTGTGGAGTACTTGCCGGTCTTGGCGGCGCATATCTTTCCCTGGACCATCTGGATATGTATGTCCGGGATATGTCGGCAGGACGCGGGTATATCGCGGTGGCAATCATGATTTTAGCCAGGTATAATCCGGTTATGGTGCTGTTTTGCGCGTTGATCTTCGGATTTTCTGATGCGCTGCAGATCAATCTGCAGGGGTATGGAGTGCCGCCGCAGATTATGGCGATGCTCCCCTATCTGGTGACTCTTTTGGTTCTGGCTTTCGGTGTAAGGCATATCACGCCGCCGGCGGGAGTGGGGGCTCACGATGACGACTGACAGGTAAACAGATTGGAAAGGAGTACAATGATATGAGAGCGATTATGGTAATGTTTGATTCCCTGAACCGCCATATGCTTCCGCCCTATGGCTGCGAAGATATTGTGGCGCCGAATTTTGAGCGCCTGGCGGAGCGGACGGTGACATTTGACAACTGCTATGCCGGCAGTCTTCCCTGTATGCCGGCCAGAAGGGAGCTCCACACAGGCCGCTATAATTTCCTCCACAGAAGTTGGGGGCCCCTGGAGCCCTATGACGATTCCATGCCTCAGATTTTAAAGGATCACGGGATCTATACCCATCTGACCACGGATCACTGGCATTACTGGGAGGAAGGCGGATGCAATTACCAGACAAAATACAATACGTTTGAGTTTGTGCGCGGCCAGGAGGGGGATTGCTGGAAGGGGCACCTGAACTGGGAGGTTCCGCCGCACATTGACGGCAGGCGGGATGCCTGCGGCCGCCAGGAGTACATTAACCGATGGTATATGAGAGAGGAAGAAAATCAGTCCATTGCGGTGAACTTTTCCAACGGACTGGAATTTATCGAAAATAATCATCAGGAGGATAACTGGTACCTGCAGCTGGAAAACTTCGATCCTCATGAACCGTTTTTCACCCCGCAGAAGTATAAGGACTATTACAAAGACGGGTATGATGGAATCATGTTCGACTGGCCGGGATACCATGAGATCAGGGAAACGCCGGAACAGGTGCAGCACTGTATCAATGAGTATAGGGCGTTAGTCACGATGTGTGACACATATCTGGGAAAAGTTCTGGATCTTATGGACCGGTATGATATGTGGAAAGACACCATGCTGATTGTCAATACAGATCACGGATTTCTACTGAGCGAACACCACTGGTGGGGAAAAGTGATGATGCCGTATTTTAATGAAATCGCGCACACCCCTCTGTTTATCTGGGATCCCCGTACAGGCATTTGCGGAGAAAGGCGTCAGGCCCTGGTGCAGACCATTGATCTGGCTCCTACGGTGCTGGAGTTCTTTGGCCAGGAGATTCCGGAAAATATGCAGGGAAAACCGCTGCAAAAGACCATAATGGATGATACGAAGATCCGGGAATACGCCCTGTTTGGACAGCATGGAGTTCATGTGAATATCACCGATGGGAGATATGTATACATGAGATGCCCTGTTCCCGGCAAAGAGGGAGAGCTGTACAATTATATCTTACAGCCGTCCAGCTATCCGGGGGCAATCCGGGAGGCAGAGATGCGCACGGCGGAGCCGTACTGTGACTTTTCATTTACGAAAGGGATGCCGGTATGGAGAATCCGCGGGGGATATGGAATCAGCTCTCTGGGATTCCCGCCGAAAGCGCTGATGGAATTTGGTACGCTGCTCTATGATCTGGAGACAGATCCCAGCCAGGAACACCCCATCCAGGATGAGGAGATTGAGGAAAGAATGCAGCGGAATATGGTTCGTCTGATGCGGGAAAACGACGCGCCAAAGGAACAGTATGTAAGGCTTGGGCTGGAACAATATTTATAGTAGATCCAATGAATATAAAAAGGCCTGGGGCGGATGGGTTTGCCATCTGTCCCAGGCCTTTATCGGCCTGTCTGCTGAAAATGCCGAAGATATTCTGTGAAATGAGGATGTCACCCGCTGACCATCAGCCCTTCCCGTTCCAGCAATACGTGCAAAGCTTGCAGGGCTCAATCCCAATGGACTCCATCAGATCGTCCAGACGGTGGAACCGGAGGGTGGTAAAGCCCATTTTCCGGCGGATTTCCTCCACCATTTCCTTGTAGTTCTG
>OLRK01000830.1_pt1 | contig 31054 bp, 34 predicted proteins | sample 1672911 | NCBI WGS metagenome assembly OLRK01 (sample SAMEA3136736, study PRJEB25190) | human gut metagenome | biome: human gut; feature: human-associated habitat; material: faeces | place: Austria | collected 2013 | reverse complement strand
GAAGATTTCTATGAAACTATAGTTCTTCCACCACCCGCTAGAAAGCCGAAAGGCATCCGGTGGTAACTGGCGAACAGATAGATCAGGTATCCTACAAGCAGTACCAGAACCGCCCCAAGCAGGATTCCCACTGCTTTCAGAAATTTTTTCATATTGTAAAAGCTCCTTTATGTAAGATTATAGAAAGCTTAACATAAAAAGAGCCTATTCACAAGTTCATATTCATTTTATAAAGAGTTGCTGCCGGGAATCCTTTCGTTTACAGCAACTACCGGGATACTGATTTCCGTGACGAATTTCTCCGTGTCGCTGGTGAGACCATAGTCGATCATAGTGATTTCTCTGGAAAAACCAGTCACCTGCAAATTATGATCGTTTATATATTTCAGAAGCTTCTCATACTGCGCAGGTGCTTCCCCGTGACTTCCACGGAAACGAATGCTGACACAGAGGGTTTCTGGCATACTTTCCACTTTGCCGTCATACTGATCTTCTTCATCCAGAAGAAAAAATCAAGCTATGTTTTAAATTTTTCAGTCCATTAATTCCCAGTGTATTTTCTTTTTCAAAGCACATACTAGCAATGTAACATCAAACAAAACATTTCTTAACCAAGGAGGAAAATGATTATGTCAAACAATACTTCTTCTAACAAAGCAGCTGTACCAGAAGCAAAGGGCGCATTAAATCGTTTCAAATTTGAGGTTGCAAATGAGCTGGGTGTGCCGCTTACAGACGGATACAACGGAAACCTTACTTCCAAGCAGAACGGAAGCGTTGGCGGCTATATGGTGAAAAAAATGATCGAGGCGCAGGAGCGTTCCATGTCCGCAGGACAGGGCAGCCAGCAGAGCGGTCAGTACTAATCTTTTGAAAAAGTCTGATTAAAAAAGCAAAAAACTACAGGGCATTCCTTACTCCTTATGAAAGAAGCAGGTAATGCCCTGTTTTCATATAATGACTGTAAGCGGAAAAAATTTTATACGCTCAGTTTCTTTTCCATGATCCATCCGCTGATCAGGTAGATGATCGCAGAGATCACCAGCACAACTGCAATATACAAAGCAAATGTACTTTCTTTACTTTGCAGCGTCGGAACTCTGTCCAGTACCATGCCAAGAAGAATGGAAAGAATGATAAAAATAACAAAGGATACCACACCGCTGGCCTTTTTGCCGGCAAGAACACTGGCGGATAAAATTACGGCAAAATCTGCACTGACAATGTAGGAGATCCAGCTTGCCAGAAGTGTAAAAAAGGCAAAGGCAATGCTGACAGGATCAACAGATATATGCATGCTCACATACAAAACATCGTTTACCATATTCCAGACTTCCTTTAGTCCGCCGACGTAAAAATACGCGGCAGCTGCATCGATTGCTGCCAGGGCTGCAAAAAACGCGCCTGTGATCAGTATGGAGATTCCGTTTTCCAGAATTTTGGCTCCAAGGATCTGGTAGCTGCTTTTGGGAGTGAGGAACAGCATGTAGCTCTGTTTGGTGTTCAGATCCCGGTGCAAAACGGTTACGCTTTCCAGGCCAATGTACAGGATACCCATAGTTGCACACAGAACCAGAAACATAATCCCAGAGGAAAGGAACACATCCTTTTTCAAAAATATTCCCAGTAAATAAACGATTTCAGATAAAAGAGTAATGCTTAATAGGATCAGTTTTGAAAATGCGGTTTTGCGAAATTCATATTTCATTAACTTTAACATACTGCTTCTCCCCCATGTCCATAAATTTCACGATAAAGATCTACGACAGATTTGTGCCGGCTGATACGGAGCTCCTCTACCATGCACTGTTCTACCAGATGGCCATCCTTCATGAAAAGGGCTGCGTCTGCCACGCGCTCCAGCTCGTCTACCAGATGGCTGGAAACCACCAAAGTCACATCTGGATCAACCGCTTCCAGAATGCTTTTCATGATTTCATCTCTTGCAAGAAGGTCGATGCCGTTTAATGGCTCATCCAGAAGATAGATCTTTGCCTTTCGTGCCATGGTGACCGCAATTTTCAGCTTCGCCATCATACCGGAGGAAAGCTTCTTGGCTTTCATGTCTTCGGTCAGCTCCATGCGGGCGATCATCTGCTGGTATTTTCCATGGAAAAATCCTCGAAGAAATCGGCGTAGTATTTTCCCACATCCGCTACGGACATCCAGTTGTAGAAGTATGGCTCTGTGGACATGTAGGCGATTTCCTTCTTGCTTTCTTTGCCGATGGGCTGGTTCTGGTAAAGGATCTCACCGCTGGTTGGCTTTACAAGTCCGGCGACCATTTTCATCCAGGTGGTCTTGCCGCTTCCGTTGGGGCCGAGCATAGCGTATACAAGTCCTGATTCCAGTTTCAGGGATACATGATCCACAGCGGTTTTGCCGCCGTATTTTTTCGTTGCTTCATTGCTTTCTAAAATCATTTTCACACCCTCCTCGTGATTTTGTTTATACAGAAAATAATTTCTTTACTTTTGTTTTTCCAAAAGAGCGATTGCTTCGCTTCTGGAAAAACCAAGCTGCTCCATGCCTTCCAGAAAATCCCGGATCAGTGTGCCGGCCATTTCTTCTTTCATCTGGTCCACTTTCCCGGGATCTTCTGTGACAAAAGTTCCCATTCCGCGTCTGGTGAAGCAGACGCCTTCGCTCTCAAGCTCCTTATATACGCGGCTGACAGTATTTGGATTGATGGTGTATTCCACCGCCAGGTCGCGCACAGAGGGAAGCTTGGCTCCCGGGGGCAGCTTGCCTGTTACAATATCTCGCTTGATTGAATTGGCTGCCTGGAGATAAATCGGCAGCGCCGGATTATATTCCATGATGCCCTCCTTCTTTGTATCGTTGTCATAGTTGAATAGTACACTAGAAATATGGAATTGTCAAGAAAGATTTTTAGAATTATTAAAAATTTCCTTGAATAAAAAAACAGCAACCGCCGCGATTGCTGTTTTTGAAAAGAATTGTGTAAAAAACTTTAGTTTTATAAATTCGCCTTTGCCTCAAGCTTTCGCATATGCAAAAGATACACTACCAGAATCGCGCCGCCGGTGAAAATCCAGAAGGTTTACAAAAATACCAACCAGAGCCACGCAGCTTCCCACTGCCGCCAGCGCCCTGTCCCCTGCAAATCTGCCGACTACGGCAACATCCGCAGAGTTAAACAGCTGCTGCAAAATACTGCTGAATGCCAGCGGTATGGCAAAGATGATCAGCTTGCCGGCAAGACCGCCGTTTAGCATATCCATTTCTTTTGATTTTTTTACTTCTTCCATCTCTTACGAAATCACTTTCTGTTTTTATACTATTACGCCATATCTGGGGACACTTATTTTCTTAAAACAAGTTCTCTACTTTCTCCTGAAATTCTTCGAATTTGGTTATATAGACGTCGACGATTGTCTGGCAGCTGTTTTTTACGATGATGCCATCATAGTCGTGTGCCAGCAGGTTTCTGACCTTCAGCATCTCCATCCATTCGTCTCCCTCAATCAGGTTTGCCTGGAAAGATTCTCTTAAGACTTCACGAGGCGAACCAGCAACAAAGCCTGTGATTGCATAATACTGAACCAGGATATCTTTCATTACTTTCCATGCAAGATCAAAGGTAATACTGAATTTGGCACTGGTTCCGCTTAATACAAAAGAATCCGTCATATCACGTTCTCTGGCTTCAGAAAGAGAAGATAGAGAATTTTTAAAAGATTCATATCTTTTCGTAAATTTTTCGTCCATACTTTTCTATGTCCTCCAATAAAAGATTATTTTGGCACTCTTCCAGGCCAACAAGATCAATGGTATATAGTGTGGGGATTTCTTCCAGCTCTTCTCTTAGGTTTTCTATGTCGTCCACGCCTTTTACTGCAATATCAATGTCGCTTCTTTCCAGTGCAGTTCCCTTGGCGCGAGAGCCGAAAAGGATTACTGTGGTGGCTCCATTTCTTTTGCATATTCCAATGATTTCCTGCATCACGTCTTCTATCTGCATACTTCAACATCCCTCTATAAAAAATATTCCCCACCTCTCTCAGCATTTCCTAAGAGATGGGGAGATCTGTATTTATAATACGTGATGGCGGGGAATAAATCAATATGAATCTTTTTCTGCTGACTCACAGCAGTGTAGGTTCGGTATTTAATAACACTGTGAGGATTCAGCATCAGCCGGTGATCATTTTCCAAATTCCGCGGAGAAAATGGCCGTTGGCGAATTCCAGGAGGGCGGGGATGAGGCCGCCTTTCATGCCGCCGGAAATCTGCATGCTGCGTAAGGGGGCTCCGGCAGAGGATGCATCTTTCATTTCCTCCACAGAATTATCCATGGTAAACTGACCTTTTCGCGGCTTCACAAAATGATAGGGTCTGCCAAGCATGGCTTCCAATTCTTTCTGGTTTGGCTTTCCCTTGCAGGTTTCGTACCAGCTGCCCGGCTGCCATGCGGGAACCTCTTTCAGCAACGCGTCCGTGGTATTTCCCTTTTCATCGCAGCCAGAAGCATAAACGGAACCTGGCAGAAAGTTCAGCGGCTGGCTGATTCTGGCGGGATGGATGTAAACGATGCCTTTTCCCTCAGTGATTCCTATATCCAACAGTGCGAGCTTCTCGCTTCCCCAGAAAAGCTGGTAAATCTCCAGTACCGGATGCTGCTGGATTATACGAACAAAGTAGAGCGCCTGCGCCTTGGAAAGCAGCCCACCCGGCTTACTCTGGATGTTGCCAATTACATCCAGCATCATATGTCTGAGAACATCACTGTGGAAAAGCTGGCAAAAGAGCTGTTTTTGAGCCGCCCTTATCTTTCCAGGCGGTTTAAGGAAGAGACCGGGGAAAGCCTGACAGATTTTATTTTAAAAGAAAAAACGGAAGAAGCAAAGCGCCTCCTCCGTTATTCGGGTAAATCTCTTACTGCAATCGGAAACTATCTGGGATTTTCTTCCCAGAGTCATTTCGCGCGGGTATTTAAAAAATATGCCAAGGTGTAACATAGTTAAAATAAGTTGTCAATTTATATTTGTTCATTTTGTTGTTAAATTTAAGTAAATTGATGCAATTTAATACAAAATAATGGGATACCCGCCCTCTATGGTGTTATAAATAATCGAAGCCTCATCTGGCGGAAGGTTTACGCAGCCGTGGCTGCCTCGGGTTTTATATGCGTCACCGCCGAAGGAGGACTGCCAGCTTGCATCATGGAGACCCTGGCCGTAGACGAAGGGCATCCAGTACTGCACGGTTGTCTCGTATCCATACTCCTCACTGGAAAGGGTGAAGGGGCTTGCCTTGTAGGCGATGGGGTAAGCGCCTGTGTAGGTGGCACGCTCCGGTGTAGGAAGGCCGCTGATGATGTCCGTTTCCGTAACCAGCGCGCCATCCTTGTACAGCCACAAATGCTGCTGAGACAGACTGACCTCAATATAGCTTCCGTTCAGATCATCGGTTCCATTTCGTGACAAACCAGCCTTCTCATAAACAGGCTCACGGGTAACGGCTTCTCCGCTCTTTAAATCTGTAAGGATCTGCTGGACTTCCCCACTCTGGTCGATCCGATAGCCATATTCATTGTTGCTCACTTCTATGACGCCACCGCCTGTGGTCTGGAAAGATCTTGGTACATAAATGGTATTATATTTTCCAGCCAGGTTCTCCACGTAGGACTGAACCTGTGCCTCATCCACGGTAATCCCGTCGTCTGAAATCTGCAGCCAGGCTCCTGTGGTCTCCCCGTTCAGTACCTCCGTCACACTTCCAAAGGTGTAGGTAATGGAGGCATTTCTGTAATTGGAAAGAAGGGTGTTCAGCTCTGCTGCTTTTTCATTCAGTTCTGTGGAATCTGCGGTTACCTCTGCTGCCTTGTAAAGGTTTTCGTTCACCTCTATCTGCAGATTATTTTTGAAAAAAGAATCGTCCAGGCTCTGGCCGACGTAGGCTTCTGTGTACTGTCTTAATTTTCCCTCATCGATCTGGTTTCCAAGCTGATCCTGAATTACCACGTAAGTGTCCTGCTGGCTGTCATACTGAATGCTCGCACTCTGGGAGGCAACTCTCTCACCGCTTCCGGAAAAATTCCCTTCCGTTAACGCATCTGAAAACTTCTGGTCATCCCTCTGCACATTTAAGGTCACCACATCATTCTCTCTTCCACGAAAAAGCTTCCAGTTCTGTTGGTGTTCCTCCATAATCTGTTCCAGTTGGGAAAGCAGATCCGCCTGGTCCAGGGAATAACCCAGGTTTCCAAGGGTGACGGTATATACCGTATTTCCATTTTCCACGTAGGTCAACTGCTTCGATTCGAAAGCAGAGCTTAAGGTCTCGCTGGCTTTTTCGGGAGTAAGACGGGAAACATTTGCTCCGTTGACGGTAATGTTTCCGCCCATTGTCTTTGTATTTACTACGATCTCATATGCGATCAGACCAATCACCAGAAGAACAAGGATTACAATACAGGCAGTAAGAACTCCCTTCAGTTTTTTCTTCTGATTCCGGGATCTCTTCCCGGATTCTTTAATCCCATTCTTTCTTTTTTTCTCTTTGCTCATATCTGCTCTCACCTGTCTCTCACATCTTCGGCTGATAGCGCATGTCTGAAACATTGTAAACCGTCACAAAAGCTTTCGGGTCTTCGTGGTTGATGAAGTTCATCAGCTTCTGATATTCGTTTTTGTCTACAATGGTGATGATCTCATTGCGCTTCTGCAAGTTGTACGCTCCAATAGACTCGTAAATCGTCGCGCCGCTGTGAAGATCCTCGATGATAAACCTTCGAAGCTCCTCCTCTTTCTTTGTGATAATGCAGACGCGCCGTTTGATATTGTGGTCGAAAATAAAGTGATCCAGCACCATGCCGTTGAAATACGTTCCCAGAATACTGAGCACCACCGTTTTCTTATCGTACACAAGTGCCGCGGAAAGTGCCACGCACATGCCGGAAAGGGACATGGCTTTGCCAAGCTCCATGTGCAGGTATTTGTTCATGATCTTTGCCACAATGTCCAGACCGCCGGAGGACGCATTCCGGTTAAACAAAATGCTAAGTCCTACGCTGACCACCAGGATGTAGCAGAGCACATCCAGTTCCTGGCTTCCGGTCATGGATTCAAAATCCGGGAAAATCCTTTCAAAAAGACCGATAAACAGCGGCAAAACAATGCTTGTATAAACGGTCTTAACTCCAAATTCCCTTCCGCAGGTAAAAAATCCGATGATCAGGAGCACCACGTTCAGGATCATGGTGATGGCAGACAAGGGCAGGGGAACAAAGTTGGACAGCACAATTCCAAGTCCGGAAATGCTGCTGACCGAGGTATGGCTTGGCACCAGGAAAAAATAAACTGCCGCCGCAATAATAGCCACTGCCCAGGTAAGAATCACAGTTTCTTTTATGATATTTTTGTAATCCAGTTGTTTTTTCATAGCTTTTTAGTCTTTCTTATCAGTTTTATTTCGCTTTTGGGTCTCATTCTCCATCTGCGCTTTTGCTTTCCGTCCCATGCCGGTGTTGCTGTTCATAATGCTGGCGCGGGTGATCTTGTCGTTGCCAAACTTCATGCGGATGGCATCCAAAGTAGCATCCAGCTTCTGGCGCTGCTCTTTTTTCTTCGTATCCTCAAACAACGACATCTGCTCAAAGCTCTCATCTGTCAGTCCGGTGAGAGCAACACCGATCAGTCGAAGGGGCTGCCCCTTCCAGAATTCCAGAAACAGCCTTCTGGCATTTTCGTAGATCTCATCGGTCACGTCCGTGGCACTGGAAAGGCTGGTCTGATGGGAACGGTTCTTGAAGTCCAGGGTACGGAAGGTGACGGAAATACAGCTGCATTTCTTCCCTTTCCGCCGCATGCGGGTAGCAACAATGTCGCACTGCTCCAGAAGAATGGGAAGCACCTGTTCCACGGAAACAATGTCGTCATTGAAGGTTTTCTCCACGCTGAAGCCCTTGCTCTCTTCTGCCTGGGCAAGCACCGGGGAATTGTCGATTCCTCTGGCATACTGGTAAAGCTGGCGCCCCGTCTTTTCTCCAAGCAAAGCCTGGATGGTGGATTCCTTCTCCCTGGCAAGCTCCCCGATGGTATGGATTCCGAAATCCTGCAGTTTTTTCTCGGAAGCTTTGCCAAGGAACAGAAGGTCCCGAATGGGAAGCGGCCACATTTTTTCCGGGATTTCCGCTGGGAAAAGGGTGTGTACCTTGTCCGGTTTCTCAAAGTCTGAGGCCATTTTGGCCAGCAGCTTGTTGGTAGAAATGCCCACGTTTACCGTAAAACCAAGCTCTTCATGAATCTTGTCCTTAATCTGGTGCGCAGTTGCAATGGGATCCGGATAGATCAGGGAAGTGCCCGTCATATCCAGAAACACTTCATCAATGGAAAAGGATTCCACCACAGGGGCATAGTCCCTGCAAATCGCCTTAAATGCCAGGGAATTCTCTGTATAAAGGCGAAAATCACTGGGAACCACCACAAGATTGGGGCATTTCCGAAGAGCCATGGCCATAGGCTCCCCGGTCTGAATGCCGTACTTCTTGGCGGGAATGGATTTGGCAACCACGATTCCCGTGCGCTGCTTTGGATCTCCGCCCACCACAGAAGGGATTTCCCGCAGATCCGGAAGCCCTTCCTTCACTCGTTTCGCCGCCTCCCAGGAGAGGAAGGCACTGTTTACATCTACATGGAAAATCAACCGTTCTATAGGGAATCACCTCCTGCTGCGCGGCTTAAATCCTGCTACAAACATTTCTGCAATCTGCCCGCCTCACTTTGCAATATCATTCACACAAATGAAAGCAATACAGACGTCAGAAATCATCAGCCTTATCGCTTAATCACAATGATAAGCCGCCTTCTGCTCCTCCGTCAGGCCCTCGCCGTTCAGGAATTCCTTACCATTTGCATAAGTTTCATCCATGGAAAGGAACGGTACTCCGTAAATAGTATCCACACCGTCGAAGATCAGCACCTCGCCCTTTTCGTTCATGCCAAGACCGCCTTTGATTCTGGCGATCGGGGAGGACGGCTCTTCCCTGCTGTATACATCCAGCCTGGTCTCTCCATTGTCGGAAAGATACAGAGCTGTGAAATACGGCTGTCCTTCCGGTGCATCAAAGGTATACAGAGTACTTGCCTGGGAAATGGTCAGGATCACTTCTCCAGTGGAAGTATCCACAATATACGCGCCTTTGTCACTGCTGCAAAGGAAGGCATATCCGCCGTTTACACATTCCATCCAGGAAAATTCCCCAAGATCCATTCGGGCAATCTCTTTTTTCTCCGCGAAATTGTAGAGAACATAATCGGTCTCTCCGGCAGGCTGGTACAGCACGTAATCTGCTTCCCCACTGCTGCTTGCGCCCGTTTCTTCCACAGACAGAACTTCCTTTCGATCCGGATCCAGAACCACCAGCGTACTGGTATCACCGCCGTCGTTTCTTTCTTCTACCAGATAACCGTCCTTGGAAATAAATGCCATGATACAGTCTTCCGGTACTTCTTCTGTATAAACCGGCTCCACCTCATCTGCGGACTTATCTGTCTTATCATAGCTGTATTTTTTCATAACACCGTCTTCTACCATATAGGCAGCATCTGTCTCAAGGTTGCCGCCTACTCCGTCCGGAAGATCTGTAAGCAGTTCTCCGGTTTCCCCATCATAGACGCTGATGGTTCCGTCCAGATTGTCACAGCTGACCAGATTATCATTGATAACATTCATATAGGAAACTTCGTTGGCAAACTCAGCTCCTTTCATGGTGGACAGATTTACCATGTAGGAGTTGTCTGTACAGTTCACGGCCAGCATCCTCTCACGGCGGATCAGATGTGCCACCTTTTCGTTGGAACGCTTCTTCATGGAAGCGGTTTGGGAGGTACTGCGGTTATTTTTCTGATAAATACGGAATTCATAATCGTTGTAGGTATAGGTTACCGCATAGGTATCTCCTATGCAGATTTCCGAACACTCCTTACCGTCTCCAGCAAGGCTTCCGATCCGGTATGGATCCTTTGTAAAATCCACATATTCCAGGGTTCCGTCAGAGTCGCTGACAGCAAAGGTCGTATTTTTTTTGCCGTCTCCTGTATAGACAACATCTGCAATATTTCTGGCGGCACTGTAAGTTTTCTCAACCTCTCCGGTTTCCATGGAAGCACAGTTCAGCTGGTTTCCATCACGGAAATAGATCAGTCCCCGGCGGGAATCTGCATAACAGATGTCGGTCTCGATCTTACTTGTGGTTTTGTGAACCTGGTTCTGATCCATATCCACATATCCATAAAGCTCGTCTCCTCCATAGGTGAAAAACAGCTTGTTTCCGCACCATGAGCTGTCATTGAATACACAGTTTTCATATTTCACATCGTCCAGATATTTCACTGTATTTCCAGTATTGGTATTAATAATATAAAGATTGTTCTGTTCGTTGTTATCCTCATCCACAACTTCTGCGACGGCTGCATACCTGCCATCATCACTCATTCCGAAAAATACGGTTTCCCCATTCTCCCAGCTGCACTCAGAAAGCAGCGTTCCATCTGCGGTATAGACGGTCAGGCTGTTTTCCTCTATATTAAACACACTGACTCTGGAACCATCGGCACTTGCGCTGACAGTCATGCCATAGGCGCCCTCCCAGAGCACCTCCATCGTGTTCATGTCAATGACCTGGAGTCCCTCTTTGCCGGCAATGGCGCAGCGGTGATCCCCGAAAAAGGCAGCCTTGGAGTTACAGCTGCGGTATCCGTTGTAATCCGGGTTTACCGGAAAATCTGCCACAACCTTTCCAGCGGCAATGTCATAGAAATGAAGGGTATAATCTGAGGAGCTTACAAGGTCAATATAGGCAATGTAATCATCATACGGGCTAACCAGCACCGCATCCATGGTCTGGGTCTTCACATTGCTTCTCGCCGCGTATCCCTTCTGGTAATCGTAGGTCTGCAAAGCATTGGTAAGGGAAGCCATAGCCGCGCCCTCAAAAGGACGATCATCTCCTAAATCCTCCGGAAGACCTTCCATGGCAAGCATGGCTGCCAGCTTCAGGTTATCCGCAGAATAAGCGGTATCCGAATACTCTGCCAGCAGATAGGACTGGGCAGACTGGGTCTTCTGCACCTGTTTCTGCAGCTTCTGGTTCTCCCTTACAGACATGGCAAGGAAAGCACAGACAACAGCAAAGCTGACGCCGCCGGCTGCAATGCCTCGCTGGAGCTGGCGCTGCTGTTCTCTTTGACGGAGCTGGTCGAACTCGCAGTGCAGCATGGCTGCCACAATACGCAGCTGCTCCACTCTCATCTTGTGCTTTTGCTTTGCCGGCGTCTCGCCGCGCACATCTGCAGCCAGAGGCTCTACCTCAACTTCCTGCCCGTTGATCACCGGATGGGTGATGGCATAGGGAAAGCTGTCCACAGGTTCCCCTTCTGCAAGCACTGCAATAATATGATCACTGCCCCGAAGCTTCTGGAACAGCTCGATCTCACGCATGCACCACTTGGATTCCTGAAGCCTTGGGGTACAGATCACAATGAGAAACTCAGACTGTCCAAGGGCCTCCTCAATATTGTTGTACAGACTGCTGGAGCTTGGCAGCTCGTCCACATCACGGAAGATCCTGCCTACCTTTTTTCGTCCAAGCTTGGCTGCCAGCTTCGCCGGAACACGGTAATTTTCCAGCATATTATGAAGGGTCTTTGCCGCAAACTCGTCATTTCCGCCGTGCCTGTAGCTGATAAAGGCCGTATATTTCCAGTTTCCCATTTTATTCGCACCTCTCATAGCTTCGTAAAAATACAGATTTCTCGATGGTATAAACATCCGAAAGGTCATCCTCCCGGACTGCAATGTAATCGCCCTTGGCACCTTTTAAATATTTGTATTTGTCCCACTGGGTGAACACCTTGGCAGAGGCCTGAAGCTCCCTGGCGTAAATATGGTACTTGCTCCTGGCCTGGCAGGTTCTGATGTATGGCACCAGCTGGTAGGCTTCCGGAAAACATCAGGAAAATTGCTGTCACGAAATTCCTGCTATCCTCCAGCAGTTCTGTTTTATTTCAGTATAGCACGCATGTGTGAAATATGTCCAGTTTCTTCTGCTTATTTCGACGTTTTTCCCCTGTCTGTACCTGTGAAAATACATTCTTAGCCCGTCTGCTGCTTCGTAATGTATTTGTAACACATCAGTTTTATTACTGTAACATATAGAATGTGAGATTATGGTAAAATGTTGAAATATTCTGGGTTATTTTAAGGAGGGAACAAATGAAGAGTTTTTATGCGTGGTATAAGAAACATATCACAACCGCAATTTTTACCGGGCTGATCCTTGGTATTCTCACCGGACTTTTTCTGGCGAACCGCTTCGAGCCTGTACTGACTGTTACCAGCCTGATTGGAAGCATCTACATGAACGCCCTGAACATGATGATCTTCCCGCTGGTATTCTGTTCCATTATTATGGGTATCACCAGTATTGGAAGTGCCCGCACCACTGGTAAGATCACTGCAGGTGCCATGATCTTTTTCCTGTGCACCACTGCCCTTGCCAGCCTGGCAGGACTGATCATCCCGCGACTGATCAACCTTGGCAAGAACGTTAAGTTTGAGATGGCAACCTCTGACATTCAGGCTACAGAGATGACCAGCATTCTGGATACCATCAAGAACCTGATCCCGTCCAATCCGGTGGCTGCTTTTGCCAACGGAAACATGCTTCAGGTCCTGGTGTTTGCCGTGATCGTAGGCTTCACCCTGATCGCCATCGGGGAAAAGGGAGCGGCCCTTCTGAAGGTGATCGACTCCTGCAATGAGGTATGTCTGAAGGTCATCAGCACAGTTATGTATTTTACCCCAATCGGTGTCTTCTGTACTATCGTTCCGGTTGTGGAGGCCAACGGTACCGAGACTATTATCTCACTGGCTACCCAGCTTGTAATCCTGTACCTTGCATTCTTTGGATTTGCCTTTATTGTGTACGGCGGCGCTGTGAGGTTCATCGATAAGGAAAGTCCGGTGAAGTTCTTTAAGGCAATGCTTCCGGCTGCGTTAAACGCATTTGGAACCTGCTCCAGTTCTGCTACCATCCCGATCAGCAAGCAGTGCATGGAGGATGAGATGGGCGTCTCCAACAAGATCACCAGTATTGCCATTCCTCTTGGCGCTACCGTAAACATGGACGCGGTTTCCATTCTCATGTCCTTTATGATCATGTTCTTTGCAAATGCCTGCGGAATCAATGTGAGCATTTCCATGATGATCGTGATCCTTCTGGCCAACGTGCTTCTGTCTGTGGGAACACCGGGAATCCCAGGAGGCGCCATTGCTTCCTTCGCAGCCCTTGCCACCATGGCAGGTCTTCCGGCAGGCGTTATGGGCGTGTACATCAGCATCAATACCCTTTGCGATATGGGTGCTACTTGCGTCAATGTTATTGGTGATATGGCAGGCTGCGTAGTTCTGAAAGAAAAGATCAAGCTGGACGAGTAATCCGGCGGTGCCTTTTCCAAATACCAGCATTTTACACAAAAAGCTGTAAAAGCTTCTGGATGATAAGTCACACATAAGATATGAACTTATCATCCGGATTTACTTTTACAGCTTTTTTATTTGCCCAGATATTCAGGCACTTCTTACATAATCTTTCTGAACAGAGCAGTCAGGTCTTCTACGCTTGCGTCTTTCGGGTTTCCTGGTGCGCAGACAACGCCGTGAGGAGTATCATAGACAGCACCTAAGGTGTGTGCCATGGAGTGTGCGATTCCAAGTCCTACGTTAGAGAAGCCCATTCCTGCAATGTACTGTCCAAGAGCCATGCCCTCACGTCCCTCTTTGGTGTTTTCAACAGCATCTCTTAAGGATTTGGAGATCAGTTCGATGGCTTTGAGATGGAACATATCTGTCATTTCCCATGCAGCTTTTGTGGTGTATCCCTCGATGGCATGTGTCAGGGCATCCATACCTGTGGATGCGGTAAGTCCTTTTGGCATGGAGGACATCATCTCAGGGTCAACAATTGCGATGATCGGCATGTCATGAGGATCTACACATACGAATTTTCTCTTTCTCTCAACATCTGTGATAACGTAGTTGATGGTAACCTCAGCTGCAGTACCTGCTGTAGTTGGAACTGCAATAATCGGAACGCACGGATTCTTGGTAGGTGCGGTTCCCTCAAGGATTTGGCTTTTTCGCCTTTTTCAGGTTTGAATTCACTCATTTCTCAACCGATATGGGCTGCGCCTACGGCACGGATGTCCATTGGATATACATTGTCTCTGCCTACATACTGAGCAATATACTCTACATAATTGTCCATCTCTTTTTCCGGAACGATGGCTGCGATAACGCCTGCGAATCCGCCGCCGTGTACTCGGCAGATACCGCCGCCGATCTTGTTCAGGAACAGCTGGGTCAGGGCAAGTACAAGAGGGATCTTCTGCTCGTGGCAGTCCTTAATGCAGTAGCAGTTCTGAAGCAGCTCCCAGGAAGATCTTCCGGACTCATCCATCAGCTTCAGGAATTCCTGGTAGTTCTCCTCTCCGATGGCATCGGCTGCGCGCTCTACGCGGGAGGTCTCTTCGAAGAAATGGATGGCACGAAGGATGGCTCTGTCGTCCTTGATCTCATTGACATGTGCAAGAAGATTCTCAAGGGTGGTCTCATGAAGAAGCTCTGCGCCAAGTACCTTGGCTGCTGCTTTCATCTCTCCCGGAATCTCAGAGTACTCCTGGCTCAGGTCTGCATGGCCTTTTCCTGTGTTTACGATTACCAGCTTGTGGCCGAATTTTCCAAAGGAGAAATCAAGCTTGCTGTATTTCAGGTCGTTTCGGTCTGCGAAGTCAAAAAGAACCGGTCCGCCTACTGCGCATGCCATCTGATCCATCATTCCGGATGCCTTGTCCCAGTAAACATTCTCAGCGTACTGGCCGATCTTTGCATAGTCGGTGTAGGTCATCTTGCTGTCGTTGAAGAAATAGTCGATGATAACCATGATCAGCATCTCAAAGGATGCGGAGGAGCTTACGCCTGCTGCTGCGATTACGTTGGTGCTTACATAAGCATCGAATCCGGCTGTCTTGAAGCCGTTTTTCTTCGCGCCTTCCATCATTCCTGCAAGGAGGGCGAAGGTTCCTTTCGGGTAGTTGGCTCTGCTGATGCGGTCAAGGTCTACTACGATCTCGTCTCTGTAGCCTTCGCTGGTGATGTGGATCACATTGGTGCCGTTTGGTGCTGCAGCGCCGATGGTGTCAAGGTTGATGCTTCCTGCGATTACCTTGCCGCCGTTATGGTCTACATGGTTTCCGATAATCTCGGTTCTTCCCGGAGAAGTGAAGAAATCTGCATGGTCATGCTTGTAGATCTTGGCAAATTTCTCTGCAAGATTCTGGAAGCGTTCAGTACATTTCTCGGTTTCTCCGTAGATTTTCTCAAAGCTTGCTTTTTCTGGTAAGTTCATAGGGATTCTCCTTCTTTATGATATTATGTGTAAATAATATAATTAGGTTGATATGGTGTCTCTTATGTAATATATCTCTTATTATATCGCATCCAATATGGAATACCTTAAATAATTTGCGCAGTATCAGTAATATCTTGCGTTTTTAAGACTTTATAGTGTATAATACAAGTACTTTACAGGTAAATTTATGCGATTCATCACTGTTCACTCTGTGTCCGGCAACAGGCTCTAGGCACACTGCCAGTAAACAATCGCTGCGCTTTTACAATGTATTAAAAAAGAAAGGCACACACCATGGCGCAGATCATCACCAACCAATTTCAAAAAGAATTAAAACAGCACGGCAGCGAGCATTTCCCCTTCCTGGTAAGCTACCAGAAGCTTTCTGAATATGAATCCGGGGCTTTCATGTGGCACTGGCATCCCGAGATCGAAATCACCTATGTGCAGACCGGCTCCATGTGCTACAAGGTGAACAACCTAACCTACCATCTGAAAGAAGGGGATATCGTGTTCAACAATTCCAATGCCCTGCACTCCGGTGCCATGGAAAACCACCAGGACTGCTCCTACATTCCGGTGACCTTCGACCCCAGGCTGATCTACGGATTTTTCCAAAGCACCATAAACAGCAAATATGTGGACCCGGTGATCCAGGATCCCCGCCTGCCTGCTGTCTGCATTGATCAGAGCGAAACCTGGCACAGTGCATTCCGGAAGCATCTTCTTGCAATTATTTCCCTGGATCAGAAAAAGCCGGAATTTTATGAGCTGGATATCACCATTCATCTGCAGATGATGTGGCGGTTGCTTCTCTCCCACATTACCTACGAACCCCAGGACACCCAGGAAAACAGTCCGGATTACGACCGGCTTAAGAAGATCCTTTCCTATATTGAGGAAAACTACAGCCACCCCATTACCCTGAAAGACATTTCCGGGCACATCCACCTTTGTGAAAGTGAATGTACCCGGCTGTTTAAGCGGCACATGAATACCACCTTATTTACTTATCTTCAGGAATACCGCATTGAGCGAAGTCTGGAGGATCTCTGCAAAGGAACGCAGATCAGCATCGTGGCAGAAAACGCAGGCTTCTCCGATTCTAATTATTACTCCAAGGTTTTCGCCAAGGTAAAGGGTTGCAGCCCCCGAGAATATAGGAAACGGCAATAAAACAGTTCAAAAATGCCCGTTTTTTACGAAAACAAAATTTTTCCCAGCTTTTCCTTTTTCCAAATCTTCTTTCCCTCCTGAAAAAGCTGAAGATACTCTAACTTGCGCTGTACGGTTTCTGCGATCTGGCTGGCTCTTATTTCCGGCATTCGTCAAATACAGGTGCCATTTTTATCAGCTTATGTCTGTCACTGCTGTACAAAAAGCCAAAATTATTATAATGCCTGTCTGTGTTGCTGGAATAAGCAACCCCAACGTAAGGCAGTTTCATAGTCCCCTGTACTCTGCCCCACGTTTCAGCAAATATAAAAAGCCGTTTGCAGTGCTGTACTTCTAGAAAAATATAGCAGTGCAAAACGGCTTTTTTGTTTAAGAGGAAAAAATGATTTGTATTTATCAGGTGAGGCTTACGGAGGTCAGGATCGAGCAGATCGTATCCACGTTAGCCGCGTATCCCACGCCTGTTACGCAGAACAGGTACTGCCTGTTGGTGGGATGGAAAAACATGATAGCGCTGCAGTCGCTTTCCTCGATCCGGTAGGAAACGCAGGGGATTCCGTTGATGGAAACGATATCGTCCACCTGGTACCCACCCTGTCCGATGGCAGCGGCAACCTCTTCAATGGTCTCGGCTCCGTCGCTGTAAGCCCACACTACGGAAATTCCAGGCGCAGTCTCAGCACCGGAAGAATCTCCTGCAATATAAAGCACACCCTGCTGGCTCTGCTCTTCCGTCACATTGTACACATCCCAGTCACTTGGCAGATACAGCTGAAAACCATCCTCAAAAGGAACCCAGGTTCCCGCATATCCCACAGTGTCCTGAGAAAACGTGATGCTTCCCATCTGTGTACCATCCCCACTGCCGTCAGAAGAATCTGCACCTGTCTGCCCATCCTCCACGCTGGAGGAAACACCGCCGATATTTCCCACAGTACCGCCGGAAGCAGTGTCATTTCCTGCTCCGCCCTGCTTTAGTACATCGCTTACAGTGCTTTCAATATCTTCTATGGGGTCTGAGGCAGCTGTATCTGAGGTTACAGAACGGGTACTATCTACATGCTTTGTGTAGTCACTGTCTCCACCTGCAAGATGGGCAAAGCTTCCTGCTTACCCTGCCCATCTTACAGAGTGCAGCATTGCCTGCACCGTATCGTTATTACGCACATCTCCTCCTGTAAGATAGACCACTTCCATTACCGAATCGCTCTGGTCCATAAATACGATTCCGTAATCGTCTTCATTGGAAAAGAAGGCGCAGGGGATGTCATTGATGGTTTCTGTTTTTTCTACGGTATAGCCTTGCTGAGCCATGGCATCCTGTGCCACCTCAAATAAAGAACTGTAATTGCCCTCGGCAAGCTCCGCGTCGATTTCCTCCTGGGTGTAACCATCTGTCAGATTCATGGACATAGCAACCAGGATGGCATTCTGGTCGGAGGACATTGCGGCGAAGTAAATATCGTTTGCCTGATCTTCCTCGTCCAAATCCACAGATTCCCAATCCGATGGAAGATACAGCTCAAATTCCCCTCTCACCTGAACCCAGCTTCCTGTGTATCCCGCCTGGGACTCCTGGAAATCAGAGGTGTCAGAACTTCCATTTCCTCCCGGAATCCCCGGTACAGTTGTGGCAGCTCCAATGTCTGCAGAGCTTCCAGATGCAGGAACCCCCACAGGTGCCCCCTCACTTAACATATAAGCATTCTGCTTCACAAAATCAATTTCTGCGTTCATCTGCTGAAATTCGGCGGCCACGGCTTCGTCCTCTGTGTAGGCCTGGAAATCAGTGGGGAAGATCATGAAATAATTCATCACCGAATCCTCACTGAATCCGATATAGGTAAAATCCGGCAGCTCGGAAAAATCGTGATTGATGGTGCAGGACAAGGTAAACAGTTTGCCGCCGTCCTCCCCATATTTTTCCTGCCATTTCTCATGGCTTGCCTTGTGATAAAAGGCGGCAGAATTGTCCGTTGTCACAATTTCAAATTTCCCCTGCCAGTCAGCAGGAAGGGTAACTGCAACTTCCTCAAAATAATAGATCAGGGATCCGTCCGACAGCACGTTATCCGTATACGCCATCAGATCCTGGGAGCTGTCCGCCCCGTAAACATTGCCGGAAAACAGCATGGTTCCCATGCAAACTGCGGTAATTGTCTTTCTCCATGATTTTTTCATTTCTACACGCCTCCTTCATGTTATATGTTATATGTTATATGATATATGGATTAAATAAGCCCCTCATCCCGGATTGGAAGAACCACATTTTCCAGTGCATATCGCAGCTTGGGATGATGGATCACAAAGTGAATGGACGGTGCCTTATTCTTGGAAACCATGCACCATTTTTCCTGGTGACAGGTAATCTGGATATTATGAAAGCCCTTGACCTTTGTAAAAGAAAACTGATAGTTTTCATGCGTCCTGGCATATTCCTTTGCCGCTTCCACGCAGGTCATATATTCCTCATAGGTAAGCACAACATCCTTTTCCAGAAAACACTCTGTCAGCGGAAGCATCACCGGATATTTGTCATACTCCTCTTTTGTCACCTGGGACAGCTCATCCGAAACCGGGCTGTGAGCCAGTATGGTTTCCATCCGTTCACGCTCCCTGGCATATACTTTAAGAATTCTGGAGCACTTGGCTTTCTCCATCTGATTCTTCCCAAGAAGCTCTTTCAAAAGCTCCTCTGGCATTACAAACAGCGGCGGTGCTGCCAGAATCCTTCTGCGCCTGCCCTCCACGTGACTGTCCTTTTCCAGGAAATCGAAAAGACCTTCTCTTTTTTCCTCCCTGTAAATTTCCATCAGAAGATGTGCCTTTTTCAGCAGATATTCTGTGTTTTTCCTGCAGATCTCCACCTCTTCCCTGCGGCTGGTCAGATAATAGTGGGCGGTGTCATGGTGTCCGCTAATGCAGTCCCCTGTCATTGCCGCCTGACCTGAGGTGTAATGGAGATGGCAGTAGACCTTGTTCTGAATCCCCTTCAGATAATACGGGGAAATCTGCCCGGTCATATAAAGAGGAATCCAGTTTTCCAGCCCCAGCATCATGTCCTTCATAGGCCGCTCCACGTCATGGATAATGTGAATGTGAAGCCCTTTTTTCAGAACCATGGCAAGGCCAAACATATATTTCTTTGCAAATTCCTCATCCTGAGCCATGTCCTCCACAGGCATGTCGCAGCACAGATGCAGCGGCTCCATAGATTTAGATAATACTGTGTGCTTCAGAAAATCCAGCTCTCCCTCCCGCATTTCCTTCAGTCCATAGTATTGTCTGGAAACCGGAAGCTGGAAAGGTACCTTAGGTACCTTGAAGCTGTCAAAATGAATGGCCCGTATGTAATCATCCAGGTTAAATTCATCCATTTTCTGCAAAAAGCCGGATATGTAATCCATTGTCTCAAATTTTCCCACACAAAGCCAATTCTGCAAAAGGAGAAAGGAATTCTCCGGATGCGTCAGTGTCTCATTGTCACAGCCTGTCAGTGCAGCAATTTTGCTTAGCTCCTCCTGACCGGAAAAATTCCTTACAATATATCCGCATACATTTTCTGCAAAGCCCCGGACATCTGAGGGTGTTCTTTTTCCTGTTCGGATCTTGGAAATATAGGACGGATCATAGTGCAGGGCAGATGCCATTTTGGATACATTGATTTCCAGCTCCCGAAGAAGAATATCAAACTTTTGGTAATAAAAAATTTCTGCTTTTTCTTCCTGCTTCAAGGCTGCCAAAAGAACCTCCAAAGCCCTTTCCTGATCTATTTTCTTTCCCTTTTGCTCTGCAGTCAGGGCAATTCCTGCTGCAAGCTTTTTCAGATAATCACTGTCTGCACCGGGAAGACGTTCGCCCTTTCGATATCGGCTGAGAATGGTTTCGGAAATACCGCTGTTTTTGGCAAGCTCCCTGCCGCTGCAGGAAAGCTCTTCTATATATAAATTCAACTGCTCCTGAAATGTCACCTTATACTAACCTCCTCCCAGAAAAGCTCTGCATTCTCCAAGTCATAAAGCTCTGTCTTGCCCTGGTTCCTCCATTCCAGGCTTCTGCCATTCAGCTGAAAGGACACCGTTGTATTATCCGGAAAGAAAAAGGAAATGACATCATATTGATCCGTTACAAAAATGTCTGTCCTATCACCAATCCGGATCTGAAGAAAGGCATCTACAGCTGTCCTGATTTCATCCGGGGAAGTAAGCTTCGTCACCGTTAACAGTCCTTCCGTGTCCTTTCTGAATTCTATTTCGGAGGGCAGCACCTTTTGCATATCCTTCATTTGGATGCTGCCAGGCACCTCATAAAGATAAGCTCCGGTGAGAGTGCTTTTTTCCTCTGGTAAGCTTTGAGAAGCCTTGCTTCCTGTCGTAATGCAGCACATAACTGCAAAAATGAAAAAAATGATCCGAGCCATTCTGGTGTCCTCCTTTCTTTGTACTTAGCAGGTAACTGCTCAATACCTTAATAGCTACTTTCAGTATACACTATAAATCTGTCCTATAAAGCAAATTGCCACATTTGTCTATGACAAATGTGGCAATCCGTTAGTATGACTGACTCTCAAGAGGACGTCCATCCAGTACGGTCTCTACCAGCTCATCCCCTTTATAGCTTAATTTCAGTGAGAAGAAGGGAACATCCTCATTCAGAAGCTTCAGAAAAATCTTATCCCCCTCCCACAATCTCAGATTCCAGATCTCGTCCTTAGGAATCCATTTCAGTTTCCCCTCGTCGCATTCCTTCATGGTTCCTGTAAAACCATCTGCAGTATAAAGGCACATGTATTCCGTGCCGTAGCCCTCCTGTGAAAAAGTGACGATCCCGCGGAATTTCCAGGAGGTAAGGGTATAGCCCGTCTCCTCAAAAACCTCCCGGAGCATACACTCCTCCGGGCTTTCTCCCTCTTCAAAATGGCCTCCCACGCCAATCCATTTCCCCTTGTTCACATCATTCTTCTTGGAAATGCGGTGCAGCATCAGATACTGACCGTCTCTTTCCAGGTAGCATAAGGTGGTAAGGGGGCTTCTCTTTGCTTCTGTCTGTGCCATCATCTGATTCCCTCCGGATAAGTGACTCCCTCAGGAAGAGGATCCCACTCATTTAAGCCAAGGCTTTGTTTAAACTTGGCCTGCTCCAGGGTAAGGCTTGGAGGATCCTCCTGCAGATATTCCATAAGCTCGTCAATTCCCTCTCTTGTCACATTGTTGACCATGAAAATCCGCTCGCAGCCTGCATTGATCAGCCACTGCTTTACCATGGGGATATTGGCGTAGGGGGAATCAATCTTGGTGATGATGCCGATAAGGGGACGCAGGATAAAGGAACGGCAGCTTGCCCCAAACAGATTGAACGGCTCATCTGCTGCCTGCACGATTGCCACCACGTCTGCCTCAAAGGAAAAGCAGGCAAGTCCCACGCTGAACCGCTTGGACTCCGCATATTCCCCCGGAGAGTCAATGGTATCATCATTGGAATTGGTGTATTGCGTTTTTATATAATGAAGCTCCTCGCCTTTCAGCGCCTGTGTCAGTGAGGTCTTGCCGGCTTCGCTTCTGCCCATCAGAAAAATCTTCTTCATCTATCTCGTCCCTTATCTTTAGCTATACTCTTTACTTAACTTTTATGAACTGTGCACACCTTAAAGCCAAGCTCCTGGTCAAAAAAGCGCACAACCTCTTCTACCGCAGTCTGCACCTGTGACAGTCCGCCTGTCAGGATCAGGGAGCCGCAGAAACGGTCCATAAACCCGATCTGCACATCCGCACTCTTCATGGCAACGTCCGCTGCCACCACAACTGCCTCCCAGGGGGTAAAACGGATCAACCCGATGGCTTCCCCTGTATGGTCCTCCCCCTCATGAACCCCGATATGAAGTCCCAGATTCTCATAAATGCAGGACTGGGAAGGGCTGATCACGTGGGCCAGGCAAACCTCCTTGCCGGGAACACGCACGCGGGTCATGCGCAGCTTCTTCCCCTTCAGGTGCTCATAATCATCATGGAACAGCATTTCCAGCAGTTCTTCCTTCGTTATTCGCTCCATGCCCATACTTCCTATCGCTTCGTAATATTGCAGACTACATATCCTAAGGAATCACGGAAATAATCCACGATCTCTGTCATAGCGGACATTACATCGGAAATCTCTCCTGTGATGATCAGGGTTCCTGTGAAACGGTCTGCAAAGCCAAGATATACGTTGCCGCTCTTGACCGCAATGTCAGATGCGATAACTGCGGACTCCGGCGGTGTCATATTCATGATGCCGATTGCAGAGGAACGGTAATCCAGCTGAGGATTCAGTCCTAACTTCTGATAAATAATCGGTGCCGGGCCTCCCATTACATGGGCAAAGGTAATCTCCTTACCTGCCACAGTCTCCTGTACGATTCTAATCTGTTCTCCATGATCATTTGCCATTTATAAAGTGCCTCTCTTTCGAATATTATGATACCGATTGTACGCCGGATATCTGAATTTTCATTATTATTTTTAATTGTAACATCTGCTCCTGGAAATAGCAAGCAAAAGCCACCCAAAAATCTGTCGGTCCATGGCTGGTCCGGCTGCCCTTCCCATTATTTTTTCTTCTTTTTTATAAAATAATAGGGTGACATCTTTACGTGAGTGTGATAAAATACTTTCGCTTCTAAAAAAAGCAATTAATATGTAATTTTTTTGTATTATTTTTTTGAAAAAGAGGGGATTGATAATGGAAAAAGATATGACCAAAGGCAGACCGCTGCCTGTGATTCTGAAATTTGTACTTCCTCTTATTATAGGAAACATTTTTCAGCAACTTTATAATATGGCGGACACTATCATAGTGGGACGCTTTGTCGGTTCAGATGCCCTTGCGGCAGTTGGCTCCACGGGAACCATCATGTTCCTTATAGGCGGCTTTTCTCAGGGAATTACAGCCGGCTTTTCGGTATTAACTGCCCAAAGGTTTGGTGCCCGTGACGAAGATGGTGTGAAGATCAGTGTGGCAAATGGTATTTTGCTTTCCCTTATTTTTACAGCGGTTATCAGTACCTTTAGTATACTTGGCATGCACTCTTTGCTGAAGCTGATGAATACGCCGGAGAATATTTTCCAGGATGCTTACACCTACATTATGATCATCAGTGCCGGAATCATTGCAACCATTTTTTACAATCTGTTTTCCTCCTACCTGCGTGCGGTGGGAAACAGCAAGATTCCGCTTATTTTCCTGGTATTTTCCGCAGTGCTTAATGTAATTCTTGACCTTGTATTTATCATTAACTTTAAAATGGGTGTTGCAGGTGCCGCCTGCGCTACCATCCTTTCCCAGGGTGTATCTGCAGTTCTGTGTCTGGTCTACATTTACACCAAAATGCCTACACTCGCCCCGGCAAGACAGCACTGGAGGCTGCATGGTAAGGAGAGCCGCCATCAGCTGTCTATGGGAATTCCTATGGCACTGCAGTTTGCCATTACTGCCTCCGGTACCATGATCATGCAGTCTGCGATCAATCTGTTCGGTTCCACAGCAGTTGCTTCCTTTACCGCTGCCAGCAAGGTACAGAATCTGGTAACCCAGGGAATGATGGCAATGGGACAGACTATGGCTGCCTACAGCGGCCAGAATTTCGGTAAGGGGGATATCGGACGTATCCGCCAGGGTGTGAAGGCTGCTCTTTCTTCCTGTGTTGTATATTCCATTGGAGCAGCTGTTCTCGTATGTGTTCTTCTAAAGCCTGCCCTTGGACTTTTCTTTACAGGTGATGTGGATATGAACACCGTGCTTCCATGGGCCAAAACATATATTTACTTAAGTGTTATTTTCTATATTCCGCTTAGCACCATTTTCGTATTCCGCAATACCATGCAGGGCTGTGGCTATGGTTTCCTTCCTATGATGGGCGGCGTAGCGGAGCTGATTGCCAGGATGGTAGTCGCACTGATCTCCATGGCACTTACAAGCTACCCCCTGGCATGCTTCTGCGACCCGGCAGCATGGGTTGCCGCAGCTGTCTTTACAGGTGTTTCCTATATCTTTGTTATGAAGGATATTCGGAAGAAGTATGAAACAGCCTGATTAATTTTCCAGCGAGAAAATGTACTCCAGCGGCAGCAAATGAATCTCTTCATAAATTTTCGTTTGGCTTTCTTCGCCAGCTTTTCCATCGTTCCCGGGTGCGGGAACCTTGATGCGAAAGGCTGGCTGTTTTATTGTCTGAATATAATATTGTTCCGGGGTTCCCATCCCTTTGAATTTCTTCCCGGAAGACTGTGAGCCTGGTTCCCGTTCCAGATGATAGGACGAGGATTTCTGCATATGTCTGGCAAGACGGTACGACCTTGGCAGACCTCCCATCCCCTGTTCGCTGTGATAATACACGATTTCCCTGCCGGCCTGTCCGAAAGTGAGAAGCCCTCTGCCTCCGTATTCCTGCATGATCCGGATCAGTGCCTTCGTCTCATTCTCGCTGGCAGGCTCCTCTCCCATCCTGGAACGAATGTAGTGGACAGTGGGGAAATTATGACAAATGTCCACGCCCCGGGCATTGTACCCGAAATCTTTCGCCGGAATGCTCTGCATCCGAAGCATCTGCCGGTAAATGGGATTTCGGATCATGGAAAAACCGCTCTGGCTGATCTCATATCCATCCGGATTCAGAAGGGGAAGAAAACAGATCCGGATCTTGTCCAGCAATTTTTTCACCTCGTAAAATTCTTCCAGCTGCCAGCCGCATTCATAAGCCCGGCAGTACTCTTCTGCCATCTGAATCAAAAGCCGGGGAAGCAGGTTCTGGGTTCCGTCAATTCCAGCCACGCAAAAAATCATCTGCGCTCCGTTTCCCACCTCTAACATAGGAATCAGCCTGTCATCATGGCTGTTTCCCACTGCGCGAAACTGACAAAAGCCGCTGTAACGGCCAGCAAGCTCCCATAATGTGTAGTAGAGCTTTTCATATGTATGATTTTGTTCTTTTGGCATAAATTCTGCCCGCATATTCTACCTCCTGCAGCGGAGGAAAATCTCAGGCAGTATTGCATTTTCCGTACCAGCCTGTCCCCCGCCGCAATAGTATTATATGCAAAAAGGCAGGTCAAAATGACCTGCCTTATCATACTTAGTTCTCTCTTTTTCTCTTTCTTACCAGAACATATCCGCCTGCTACAAGAGAAAGACTTGCAAGCATCATCATGGTTGCAATCGGAGAATTGTCGGCTGTTCTTGCATTGCTTGCAGAAGAAGAGCCTGTAGAACTGTCATCTCCGCTATAGTTCTCAGGATCTATGGAATCACTGCCGTCTCCGGAGCCGCCATTATAGCCGTCTCCACTGCTGCTTCCATCTGTACCGATTGGAGTAATCGTGCCGGACGGTGTTACGGTGAACTCAATTGCCTTGGAGTAGAATTTCTGCTCCAGAGCCTCCTGTACGCCGGAAACAGCTACCCAGTCAGTGCCGTTGTATATGTACTTCTGGAAGAAGATATACATGGTAAAGGTCTTGGCATCCTTGATACCGTACTTGTTTCCAATGGAGAAGCTCTTCTCATATCCGCTGCGGATATTATCCTTATTCACACTCCATCCATAAGGAATCCATTTGGTATCTCCATTAACCGGATCGGTATTCTCGGTTCCTGCACCAACAACCTTGAAGTTGTACATAGTCTTCGGATAGAATGCCAGCGGCTCCTCAAGACCGGTTACCTTGCTGTCTGTTACAGGAGGAGTAAGGGCCGGACGTGTGGTCGGAGTCGGTTCAGCCGGTTCCTCTGTTGGTGCTGCCTTGGCATCCAGAGTCAGTACAAGAGGTTTCTCAGCCTCCACGCCCTTGGAATCTACGCCATAAACTACAACCTTAATATCTGTATCATATGCAACACCTGTAAGCTGCACCTCAACTTTCGTTGCGATATCTCCTTCTGCCACATTGTTGTTCTTCACATCTTCAAAGCTTGGAGTATCCTCTGATTTCTTCACCCAGGTTGCGTAATATTTACCGCCCACACCAGCATCATTGGTAGTGAAGCTCAGGTCTACAGTATGATCATACGCTGTATTCCAGGCCAGGGACTCTGCTTTCAGTTTCATACGTTCAACAGTTGGTGTTTTCACTTCTTCCAGCTGTCCAGTAGTTGTATTAACTGTATATTTATCAGTGTCCAGGTAATGTACATGCTCCAGTACATTCTCCATAGTGGTGTAAGCATTTCCATCTGCATCCTTGCCGATTGTGACAAATGCTTTCACTACATCTGCATCGCTTCTTCTCACCTGCAGGTTTGCAGTATCTGAAAGAACTCCCGTAGCTGCAATATATGCGTTCTCACCGCTCAAAACGATACTGTTCTCGTAATTCACTCCATCATCGTAGTTTTCGCTGACGATCACATTGCCAGATACACGGATTTCACCTTCACTGTAAATTGCTCCGCCCTTATCCATCGACTGGTTGTCCGTGATGGTACCGCCGCCAAGACCAATACTTCCGCCCTGGTTGTAAATTGCAGAGCCAGGCGCGCTGGTACGGTTGCCTGTTAAGGTAACACCGTCAGACATTCCGAAATATCCCTTCTCAAGAGAAACAATAGAACCTGTTGCATCATCTGCGGAAGAGGCATCTACGGTCAAAGATAAAACTGTATCCCCATTCTTGCCTGTGCCAAACTGAAATGCGGTGTTCTCCCCCTGAACCATAAACATATCATCCAGGAATCCATCTGCACGCTTGATCACAGTACCGTCCTCTGCTGCTGCGATGGACACATTCCGGCTGTCAGAGATCACGATGGTATCGGAAATCTCAATGGTACCTGTCACAAGAATCTGGGAAGGAGCCGCATTCTTATCTGCGTTGGCCGGTGCCATCAAAATTGCGTCTGCCAGAGTCTTGCACTCGGTCTGATTGCCCTCTGCATCCTGGAAGTAAATCTTGCCAGTAGAAGTCTCCTCAGAAGCATCGCTGTTCTCCTCTGCCTGTGTGGCAATGCCAGCTTCTCCGGCTTCCTGAGTCTCTGCATCTCCGCTTCCGAATCCGTCTGCCAGGCTGCTGTCGGTGCTCTGATCTGCTGCAGGAGTATCTGTCTGATCCTGGGATGGTTCCTGCGTGGCGGCATTATCTGCAGTGTTATCCTCTGCTGGCGCTTCTGCCGGTGTCTCCGCTGCGGCATCCCCTTCTTCTGCCGGAGCAGCGGTATCCTGAACAGGCTCTGCAGCCTCATCTGACTCCACGGCAGCTGCTGTATCGTCTGTTGTCACGGTCTGGGCATCTGACTCTGCGAACGCCATAGTTGCCGGAGCCATTCCGGCAGCAAGAGTTCCAGCCATGATCAACGCTAAAATCTGCTGTTTTTTCATTTTAAAAAGTCCTCCTTATAAACGAGTCCCCCGTATTAAGTATTAACATCGAAGTCCAGTATAACATATTTCATTTCAAAAATCAAACTTATGGGCGAATCTGTCCATTTCCATAAATGATATATTTCGTAGAAGTAAGGGCCAGAAGTCCCATTGGGCCGCGGGCGTGAAGCTTCTGGGTACTGATTCCGATCTCTGCTCCGAATCCGAACTCAAAACCATCAGTAAAACGGGTGGAAGCATTTACATACACTGCTGCCGCATCCACCTCATCCAGGAATTTCTGCGCGTTGTTGTAGTCCCGGGTGATGATTGCCTCTGAATGTCCGGTATTGTAGCGGTTAATATGACGGATGGCTTCCTCCACAGAACCAACCACTTTAATAGAAAGAATGTAATCCAGGTACTCGGTTCCCCAGTCCTCTTCCGTAGCAGAAACCGCATCTGGAATCAATGCTTTGGCTGCTTCATCCGCACGCATTTCTACATGCTTGGTGCGAAGCCGCTCTGCCAGAACCGGAAGGAACGCATCCTTCACTTTCTCATGAACCAGAAGGGACTCGCAGGCATTGCACACGCCCACTCTCTGGGTCTTGGCATTCATCACAATGTCTGCCGCCATGTTAAGGTCCGCACTCTCATCCACATAAATGTGACAGTTGCCTGTACCGGTCTCGATTACCGGGATGGTGCTGCCGTTTACAACCGCCTTGATCAGTCCCCGGCCGCCTCTTGGAATCAGTACATCCACGTACTCGTTCATTTTCATAAACTCTGCGGTGGTCTCTCTGGAAGTGTCCTGGATCAGCTGGATGGCATTCTCTGTAAGATCCTGGGCTTTCAGGGCACTGCGGATACAGTCCACAATGGCAGTATTGGAATGGATGGCATCGCTTCCGCCTTTTAAGATCACAACATTGCCGGTCTTAAAGCAAAGGGCAAAAGCATCTGCGGTCACATTTGGTCTGGCTTCATAAATGATTCCGATTACACCGAGGGGAACTCTTTTCTGACCGATCATCAGTCCGTTAGGACGTTTCTTCATGCCGGTTACTTCCCCAATAGGGTCTTCAAGAGCCGCTACCTGGCGCAGACCCTCTGCCATTCCCTCTATTCTCGCTTCCGTCAGCATCAGACGGTCCACAAGGCCTTCCGGCATATGGTTACGTCTGCCGTTCTCTACATCTATGGCATTGGCCGCAAGCAGCTTATCAGCGTGTGCCACAAGGCTGTCTGCCACTGCTTCTAAGACTTGATTCTTCTTCGCAGTGCCAAGATTGCGAAGAATCACTTCCGCTTCCCGGGCATTTTCGCCCAGAGTCTGCAGCATTTCATTCATTTATAAGTCCTCCCTTCGGTAAGGCATTCCTGTAAATATTGCTTTGCGTCACAATGATCTGCGGGCAGATATCGGTCGGCTCTGTGGGAACCTGATCCAGGATCTGGAAATCAAAGGCAACTGCAACCCGCTGAATATCCGGATGCTTCTCCAGAAAACGGTCGTAAAAGCCTCCGCCGTATCCCACTCTGTGGTTCTCACGGTCAAAGGCCACTCCCGGCATGATCATAAGGGCATCCGTCCAGTCCACAGTCTCTCCTTCTGTAGGCTCCGGAATTCCGAAATATCCAGGAGCGAGCTGGGAGAAATCTGTCAGGCGGTAAAAGACCATGTCCTTTCCCACCACCTTGGGAACTGCCACTTCCCTGCCGGATTTCCAGGCTTCCTCAATAATAAACCTTGTCATGACCTCATGATTGTAATCTGCATAAGCCATAACGCGGTCTGCCTGCAAAAATTCCGGAAGCCGGATCACGCGCTCGGTCAGCTGGCGGCTCCATTCTTCCACCTGCTCATCGGCGCACTGCTTCCTGGCTGCAAAAATCTGTTTTCTAATGAGTCTTTTTTCTTCCATATTTTTCTCCAAGGTTCACAATGGTACCATCGGCTTCCTTGATGTCAATATTGTCAAGCTGGTTGCGCAGGTTCATCTTGATAGTGGCAATATACTCCTTGCGAAGCTTCGCCTGCTCAATTTTCTCTTCCTCTGTAAGACCAACACTCTGTGCCTTGTGATGAAGGGTGTTGATCCGATCAATCATTTTACTGTCCATATTATACTCCTCTTCTATTTATAATCTGTAATACACTTATAACAATTTCTCTATATAATCTATCAGGTAAAACTCTTCCTGCTTCTTTCCTACGAAAAGGGTGCCGCATTTATCCCCCTCCACAATACGGTGGATGTTATGGAAGTCGCCGCCGTTGGCGATCACCATATCCGTGCCTGCCGCTGTGGCAATTCTGGCTGCGGTCAGCTTGGTGGCCATGCCGCCGGTACCAACTTTGCTTCCGGTGGAGCCTTTTCCCATGTTCAAAAGCTTGTCATCCAGCTGCTCAACTGTATCAATAAACTCCGCCTCCGGATTGGTATTGGGATCATCTGTGAAAAGCCCGTCTATATCGGACATCAGAATCAGAAGATCTGCACCGATCAGGGCTGCTACCACTGCGGAAAGGGTATCGTTGTCTCCGAATTTCTCCAGGGACTGCAGCTCGTAGGTGGAAATAGAGTCATTCTCATTTACAATGGGGATTACACCCATAGACAAAAGCTCATTGAAGGTATTCTCCGCATTCTTACGGTTGGCATTGTTTACCATGGTGTTCTTGGTCATCAGGATCTGGCCTGCCATCTGGTTGTACTCTCCGAACAGCTTCTGGTAGATCATCATCAGCCTGGCCTGTCCCACAGCTGCACACGCCTGCTTCTGGCGGGACTCCTGAGGCTTCTCCTTAAAGCCAAGGGCTGCCGCGCCCACTGCAATGGCTCCTGAGGATACCAATACCACATCCTTGCCCTGGTTGCGAAGATCTCCCAGCTCTCTTACCAGTACCTCAAGCTTGCGCAGGTTCAGTCTGCCTGTCTGCGGATGGGTAAGGGAGGAACTGCCGATCTTGATTACCACACGTTTTTTCTCTTTCAGTCTTTCCCGGTAATTCATTGTTCTAGTCAACTCCGTTAATCGTTAATGTAATAAAAAAATAATAACCCTTTTGGCAGCTGTTCAGCACCTTCACAGTTACCTTTTTGCTA
>OLRK01000822.1_pt1 | contig 31196 bp, 23 predicted proteins | sample 1672911 | NCBI WGS metagenome assembly OLRK01 (sample SAMEA3136736, study PRJEB25190) | human gut metagenome | biome: human gut; feature: human-associated habitat; material: faeces | place: Austria | collected 2013 | reverse complement strand
GAACGTGTAAGATATTTCAAGGAAGATGAGAAAGGAGTGGCTGCTATGTGTAAGGCGATGGAAGATATGCGGAATGAGGCTGCTTTGGCAGCAGATTTAGCTGCCAGAAAGAAAATGGCATGCAGTTTACTTGAAGATGGTGAGTTGACTTATGAAAAAATTGCAAAGCATACTGGCTTTACAGTCGAGGAAATCCAGAAAATTGCTGTTCAAAAGGGTGCATGATATAGCTGATAGAGTATAAATAAGGGAAAGGGTTGCCAGATTAGAGCGGTAACCCTTTTCTGTAATATGAATAACTATAGTATCTAAATGAGAGGTCATAGATGGGTTTAAAAACGATTATTGAAGAATTACTGGCAAGGGGTTATGAAGGCGGATGTTGAGATTATAAGTCTGATTATCCGGATACAGCTGAGGAGAAACTTCATGATATAGTTTGCATGGCTAATAATTTAGAAGATAGAGATGCCTATTTAATATATGGAGCAAATGATGATGGTTCTGTTTGCGGAATTGAAAATACGAAGAAGTAACGGTATAAAACAGCAGATATGAATACACCAAGAAACATGACCGCAAGCATAGAACATATAGAATATTTGTGGAGAAAGCATTTTGGGTATGACCTTCAACCAGCCAAAAGGTTTGAGTTGTTGTTGGAAGATATTAAAGGGTGGTCAGATGCGGATTGGGATGTAAACAGGCAATAATATCATCAGGATTATCCAGAGTATAGGATTAGTGATGGAGAATCATCAGAAGGATTTGACCATATAAGTTATTTTTATGATGACGAGAGAATGCTCTATGCAGATTTGAGAATGGAAAGAATATCTGTACAGATCGCAAAGGATTGTTGATGCCGATATTGGTATTTGAGAATGAAGATCAAAGGATAGATTTTGATTTGTAAGATTAAATTCCACAGAGAGGTGGAATTTAAATTTGCAAGTGGCCGGAAAATAAAAAAGTGCCCCAAATTATAATACCGTCATTGAGACATATTATCATTTGTGATATAATTTTTTCATCGGGTTTGAGTTAGAAAATCTGGCAGAAAACATGGAGGAAAACCGTAAAAATGGAATATTTTGAAGCGATCCATGAGGCATCGTATTTATCTGCTCCTGATGCACCGGTGTATCGTAAAATCATGAGATGTTTTTACAGAGAATATGAGAAGATGCATTTTCAGATGTATAAAGAAGATGTTTTTCAACTGCTCAGGCAGGATGATGCATTTGCAGATTATCAGATGGAACAGTTGGTGGCAGATCTAGAGGCATTGGTTCGGTGGAAAAATCTGACTCCAATTCAGGATCCTGGAAAGGTGTATACGATTGCAGATTATAAAAACAAGCAATATCGTTATACGATGTCGGAGTACGCAGTAGAGATTGAACGCCTAACAGTACGGCTGGAGAATATTTTTCTGGAATCCGGAAATTTATCCACTAATTTTTTTGTGCGGCTGGAACAGAGCCTGAAGGACGCAAAAGAAATGGAGAACATGAGTCTGAAGGAGATTAATGAGTGGTGGACTCTGCTTCAGGAAGATTTTAAAAGGCTGAATCAAAATTATCAGGATTATCTGCGAGATTTTTATTCCGGAAAAACAGATCAGCTGATGAAATCGGTAGAATTTATTGTACATAAGGATAAATTTATTAAATATCTAAATGAGTTTGTGCAGGAGCTGCAACGTCATTCTAAACGGATTGAGCAGATACTGATAGAGAGTATGCCAGTGATTGAGGAGCGTATTTTGGAGCGAGTGATACAGAGTGAACTGGATATTCCTCATGCAGTTTTGGAATTTCATGGCAATGCGGAGCCGAGTATTCGAGAAAATGTAATAGGGAAATGGAATTCTCTAAAAAAATGGTTTATAGATTCTTATGGAAATGAGTCTGAATGCAAAAAGGTTTTAAAAATTACAAATGATGTTATTAGGAGTATTATTCAAAATGCCGCACTAATTGTTCAGCTTCAGAATGGAGGAATCAGCAGAAAAGATGATTACCGAAAATTTCTGGAGTTGTTTTTACAATGTGAGGATTTGGAGGAGGCACAGAAATTATCGGCTCATGTTTTTGGTGTACAGAAAATACAGCATTTTAAGACCCTGGAGCCCAGAGGGGAGGATGCGATTAATACCAGCATCTATCAGGAAGAACCGGGCATATTTTTATTGAAGCCTCACACAAGAGCTTATCGTGAGAAAAAGGATCGGCGAGGATTTACGGACAAATCTTTGGAAAAAATGCTGCAGAGAGAAGAGTATCTTCGAAAGGCAAGACGGCAGAAAGAGATCGTCATGCACTATGTCAGAGATAACAAGATCACATTTTCAGAAATAGAAGAGGTGGTTTCAGAGGAAACGAGAAGAATTCTGCTGCAGTGGATTGCGCAGGCAAATATGAATTCTCAGAAAACAGGTAGAACGGAATATGGTCAGGAATATCATTTAATCAAGACAGAAGAAACGTGTGTACTGAAGTGTGAAGATGGGAATCTGGTCATGCCGGCCTTTATATTGGAGTTTAAATCGTTATGAATGAATGCAGAACATTGTTTGAAAATTTCTGGATCTGTAAGGATACAGATAAAGAAACTTATTATAAAGTCAAAAGGGACATCCCAAATTTTCAAAAATTTATCAGAGAGCAGTTGGGATGGAAGCTGGTTCATACAGAGAACTTATTAAAACTGGAAAAAAGGCCGGCACATGCAGAAGCTTTTATGGGAATTGGAGAATTTACAGAGATCAGAGACTATTGCATTCTATGTGTTGTATTGATGTATCTGGAAGATATGGAGGATCAGAAACAGTTCCTCCTGTCGGAACTTATCAACTATGTTGAAATGCAGTTAGAACCATATATGTCTGTCGATTGGACTTCTTTCACACAGAGAAAATCGCTGGTCCGAGTGCTGCAGTATATGGAAAAACTTCAGATGCTCCGGGTATATGAAGGGAAAAGCGAATCTTTTGGGACGGAAGCAGGGCAGGAAGTACTGTACGAAAATACCGGATATTCCAGATATTTTGCAACTAGTTTTTCAACGGATATTTCGAAATATGAATCATGGGAAGATTTTGAAAAGACGGATTTTGAAGAATTTCAGGAAAACAGAGGAACACTCCGCATCAATCGTGTCTACAGGCAATTAGCGGTTTGCCCATCAATGTTTTGGGAGAGCAGTGAAGATGCAGACGCCCTTTATCTGAAGAATCAGCGTCAGTGGGTGGCAAAATATATGGGTGAAAATTTGGGAGGTAATCTGGACATTTATAAAAATTTGGCATGCTTTACATTAGAGAATGATGATTGTTACGGTTTTGTTCATCCGAGAGAGGCGACACTTCCAGAGATTGTTCTTCTGGTTTGCGCTAAAATTCGAGAAGAACTCTCTGATGGCAGTCTGAAAAAACAGGAGAATGAATGTATTTCCATGACAAGGGAAGCGTTTGCGGACAAGATCCTGACTTGCCGAAGAGAGTGGAAAAATGGATGGAGTAAAGAATATCGGGAAATGGATGAAGAGCGTCTGGTGGAATATGTGCGGGCATATATGAAACAGTGGCTGATGATCCGGGATAATGGAACACAGGTGACGATTTTTCCATCTGTGGGAAGAACTGCGGGATGCTATCCAGATGACTTTAAGGGAGGTATCGGGGAGTGAACAGCCGATGGAAAATGAACCGTATCGGGTTCGTGAATTTCTGGTTATATGATGAAGAGGATTTTGAATTTGTAAATGGGAAACTGCTTCTTCGGGGGCAGAATGCATCAGGTAAATCAATTACAACTCAGAGTTTTATTCCTTTTATTTTGGACGGAGACCGGACGCCAAGCCGTTTAGACCCCTTTGGTTCCAGTGACCGAAGAATGGAATACTATTTTCTGGGGGAAGAAGGCAAAGAGGAATCTACCGGATACCTGTTTTTGGAATTCAAAAAAGAGAGTACAGAAGAATATCGTACAATTGGAATTGGACAGCGGGCAAAACGAGGAAAGCCAATGGATTTCTGGGGGTTTGTCATTTTAGATGGGCAACGGATCGGGGTTGATTTTCAGCTATATAAGGAAATTGGTTCGAGTAAAATTCCGTTGGATAAACGGGAAATGAAGACAGCGCTGGGAGAAGCAAATTTTTTTACTGTTAATCAGAGCGAGTATAAAAAAGCGGTCAACCAGTATGTTTTCGGATTTCGAAAAGCGGAGCAATACGAACAGTTTATTAAGCTTCTAGTGAAAGTACGTGCGCCAAAGCTTTCTAAGGAATTTAAGCCCACGAAAGTGTATGAGATACTGAATGATTCTTTGCAGACGCTGACGGATGAGGATCTGCGCGCTATGGTGGATGCCATGGAAAAAATGGATGAGATTCAGGACAGCCTGGAGATGCTGAAGCGGGCATTTGAGGATGTAAAAATCATACGGAATGAATATACCCGCTATAATCAGTACATGCTGGCAAAAAAAGCACAGGCATACATGAAAATGAAGAAGAAATGCGAGTCTGAACAAGAACGTCTGGATGAGCAGGAGAAGAAAAAGCAGGAGACAGAAGAATTTCAAAAAAACAAAACCTGTCGCTTGGAGGAACTGGAAAAGCAGAAAAGTCTGAAAATGACAGAACGGAATGGGCTTCTGGATACGGATCTGGAGGAAATTGACCGGAAACTGGAGCAGGCTGTCGGAGAGCAGAAAGAAGCTGCTCAAAAAGCAGAGCACTGGGAAAATAAGATTCAGGAATGTAAGGAAAAAATCTGGCAGGGACAGAGCCGGATGAATGAAATTCAGAGAAATCTGGAGCATATACAAAAGGATCTTTTGGATGCGAAAGAGGAACTGGAGGAGAAGCAGGAAATCCTGCAATGGGAGCGTCATAAAGAGGCTGTGCAGCTCATTGACAGCGAGCGGTATGAGGAAAGCATTGAGATTGCAAAAGCCTTGGAGCTTCTGAAGAAACTGATTGCCGAATGCAAAATGGCGATCTGCGAATATGAGGAAGTTTCCAGACAGTATGATGAGGCGGCAAAACAGTTAGAAGAGCTGGAAAACAGGAAAAGAGAGGACGAACAGGCGTTAGAGAATGCCCAGGAAATGGTTCTTGACTGTATGGATACATGGATCACAGATCTTTATGAGGCAGAAAAATCCTCGCTTCAATGGAAACCGAAGCAGGAGGTGCTTCAGAAGGCAGAAGAAAAGATTCGGGAGTATCAGTCGGCGTCAGATGCTGAAAAAGTACAGGAACTGCTGAGAGTGGATTATGAGAGTCAGCGTCAGATACTGCTGGATGCAAAGAGAAGTCTGGAATACGAAAATACGATCCGGAAGAGAGAACTGGATCAGGCAGAAGAAGCACTGGCACATTTTCAAAATCTGGAGGAACTGGAACCGGCAAGAGATGCGAATATGGAAAAATCGAGAGTACTTCTGCGAGAAGCAGGTATCTCGGCAGTGCCATTTTATAAGACAGTAGAATTTGCAGAAAGTTTGGATGAAAGAGCCTGTGCAAGACTGGAAGCTCAGTTGGAGAAGATGGGGATTTTGGATGCTCTTGTGGTGTCTTCTGATGACTTTCAGAATCTTTTAGATCGCTGTCCTGGTTTTTTGGATACAGTTCTTTATGTGAAAGAACGTGGAAATTCAGATTTTGACGGTCTGACAGTCAATGAAGAGCTGGAAACCGGCCTGAAAGAGAGTGTTTGCCGGATTCTCAGCAATATTTATGCGGACGAGGAACACGGGCAGGGAATCTACCTCGGAAGAGATGGAAGATTCTGCCAGGGGGTTCTGGCCGGAAAAGCAGAAAAAGACGGCGGTGCGGAATTTGTCGGAGTGTTAGCAAGAAAACGACGCAAAGAACAGAAGATCCAGGAATTAACAGCAGAAATCCAGAAAATCTTGGAAAGCATGGAATCGACAGAAAAAGAAATTGCTGGGGTACAGGTACAGATAGAGCAATTGCAGGAGGAGTATCAGAGGCTGCCAGGGTTTGTAACGATTAACACGGCGCTGGACAGAGAAAACGAATGCAGATTCCGTTTGGAAAAGACCTGTGAGGAGTGGGAGAAAAAGGAAACACAGAAGCGGAAGCTGGAGCAGGAGAAGAGCGGGCAATATCAGAAAATACTGCAGAAATGTAAGCCGTTTCCATATGGAAGAACAAAAGATGCCTATGAAGAGGTGAGCGAGGCTCTGGAAGAATATGGACATATCTGGCAGGAGATTAGACAACAATTGCTGTTGATGAAAAATGAACAGAGCAAGTATCTGGGCGCAAAAGACAGAGTGGAACAGGCGGAACAGATGATGGATGATGCTTTTGTGGAGCATCGCAGCTACCGCAAAAAAGTGGAAGAGTGTGAAATCCGGATCCGACAGTGGGAGGAATATCTGAACAGTCCAGAGATCGTGGAAAAAGCAGGACGCCTGAAGCAGCTGAGGCAGGAATTGGAAGCAATAGAAACTGAAAGGGGAAAACTGAAAGATGATCTGGCAACTCTGAAGGAACGGCTTCGTGTCCTTCAGGAAGAGATTCCGGCGCTGAAAGAAAGCCTGCAGAAAACGATTATGACAGAAACAGCCCTCAGAACGTATTTTGAAGAAGAACTTGCATTGAAACTGGTTTTTGAAAGAGAGGGGCTGGGACTTTCTGACTGTGCAAGGAAAGCGGCAGAGGCATTGCGGGAAAGCGATAAAAACAGGGAACCGACAGATATGCTCCAGGCGTTGCATCAGGTATATCTGCGTCATAATGGAAGCCTGGTCAATTATGGAACATCTCTGGAAGAGTGTTTTGAAGCGCCGGAGGCTGCTTTGGAACAGGAAGTGGCAGTCGGCGCTGTGCGAAAGCGAGTACGGGTTATTTCGGTATGGAATGGGAAAAAAGTATCATTGGAAGAATTTTACGGAATCCTGAAACAGGCAATTGACGAAACGGAACTTCTGATCCAGAAAAAGGATCGGGAATTGTTTGAGGATATTTTATCCCAGACCATCAGCCGTCAGCTGACAGACCGGATTGCAGAAAGCCGGAAATGGGTTTCCGATATGTCGCAGCTGATGAAAGAAATGGATACGTCTATGGGGCTGATCTTTTCCTTGGACTGGAAACCCAGCAAAGCAGAAAATGACCGGGAACTGGATACGGTACAGTTAGAGCAGATCTTGCTTCGAGATCGTACATTGCTGACGATGGAGGATATTGAAAAGGTTGCTGCACATTTTCGCAGCAAGATCCGTACGGAAAAGCAGAAGCTGGAGGAAAGCGGCAGCATGATCAACTATATGGAGCTTGTCAGAGAGGCTCTGGACTACCGAAGATGGTTTGAATTTCATATGTATTTCAAACGTGGAGAAGGGGAACGGAAGCTGTTGACTAATTCGGCATTTAACCAGTTCAGCGGAGGAGAGAAAGCAATGGCAATGTATGTGCCGTTATTTGCCGCTGTCAATGCACAATATAAAAAGGCTGAAAATGAGGATCATCCGCGAATCATTGCTTTGGATGAAGCGTTTGCAGGGGTGGATGATAAAAATATCAGCAGCATGTTTGAGCTTGTCCACAAGCTGGATTTTGATTATATCATGAATTCCCAGGCATTGTGGGGATGCTTTGAGACAGTGAAGGGGCTTCGGATCGCAGAACTGTCCAGACCTCAGGATTCCAAGATTGTTTCCGTGATCCGCTATACATGGAATGGGCATGAGAGGGTGTTAGATGTACAGTAGTAAAGCGTGTGCGGTATATTTTAGAGGTCAGAAGACCTATGACAGATGTATGAAAGAGCTGAGAAAGAAATGGAAATCTTATGGCAGAGTTGCAGGAAAGATTTCGTTGAAACAAACTTCTGAAGAAGAACGGCGGGCAGTTGGTGGAATCTTAGGAAAGGTATTTTATGAGGAAACTATTCAATTTTCTTTTTTAGAGTTTGAACAGGGACTGCAGAAAACACGTTTTGCACCAGTAGATGTGAAAGAACTGTTGGAGGAATATTTTGGCGAGCCTTTGATGACAACGCAGGAGCAGCAGAAGAAAAAACAGGAGAAAAAGGAACAGTTTTTTGAAAGACTCTACAGATGTTTTGAACTATATGACAGAAAAGGGCAGCCAGTATATCGGTGGCTTCGTGCGATGAATGTCGAAAGAAAATATGGATATCAGCTGCTGATGAGGGAGTTTGGAAAAAAAGAAGCGGAGGCAGAGACACTGGTAAAAAATGTGGGAAATGCCATAATGAAATTGCAGGAAATGAAAGATATGGATGAGGAATGTCAGCTGGCTGTGTTTGCTGCTGCAATTTCGGGTAATCCGCATTATTTTGATCGTGATACAGCTGCTGGACTTCTTCTGGTACACGGAATCTGCTATTGTGAGGACGTTGAGGTTCCTCAAAATGCACATCAGTGGAGAGAACTGCTGACGCGTGCCTCCATCGTTCCGGATAATGTTTCATCTATGGTTCATGCTTATGGACTTCGGCTGCAGACAGAAGAGGGCTGGCATCCGGCTTATGATGCTTTTTGCAGGCGAAAGGAATCCTATGTCATTACGATGGAGCAGATGAAAGGAATTACAGGCGTGCAGGCGTTAGGAGAAGGGGTGTATGTCGTTGAAAATGAGATGGTGTTCAGTTATCTTCTCCACAATTTGAAAAAGCAGAATTACACGCTTTTATGTACTTCTGGCCAGCCCCGGTTTGTAGCACAGGTCTTGATCTCCTATATTCTGGCCAGCGGAACGGAGATTTACTACAATGGAGATATTGATCCGGATGGAATCCGTATTGCGGACAGACTCTGGAAAAAATTCGGGGAGCATTTTCATATATGGAGAATGGGGCCGTTGGATTATGAAAGCAGTCTTTCCAAAGAAGATATAGGTGATATCGGAAAAGCAAAGATCACAGCTATCAGTCATCCGGTCTTGAAAAAAACGGCAAAATATATGGAAGAAAAACAACTGACTGCCTACCAGGAAAATATGCTGAAAGAACTGATGAAGGATATGGAAGCGGATCATCTTCCATGCTCTTTTCCAGAGGATACGTGGTAGGTGAGAGTGGCAAAATTTAATTTATGTGGCTTTAGTGGAAAAACTGGTCATGAAAGAAACGCCTATGACGGAACTGTTCTTATGAAAGGGCTGCAGGAATATATGGGAGATGATGAAAATATGCAACGGAAGATAGCAGGATAAAAAGCAAGAGAAGTATACGCAAAATGAATATTCATTTTTGTGGACATGAAATAACCCAGGGTAAGAAAAAGATTCCCCAATAAAACAATATATGGTACAATAAAAACAATGTTATGTGAATAAAAAGGGGGCCGCAATGAATCAATCCATTGGACAGCAATTTACTGTTTTCAGATACGAAAAAAATAGTTTGGTTGTTGAAGAGACTACATCTGCTGGCAGATGCGGTTCCTTCAACGCGGCTTCTTTATGCCCTGCGTCAGCCTGTCGTTATGACAGTGCGGCGTGGGGCTTTTTATATTACTGGGAAAGAGCGTCCTATGATACAAAAACGCTTTGCGAGGATGTGCACTGTGTACCAGAGAAAATAGCTGCTGACACAGCCTCGCTCCGGCGCAGAAATGTGCCAAGTCACATTCATTTTCATTGTCTGAAAGGAGTTAATACACATGAGTTTGAAATATACTTGTCCCGGATGCGGGACTCCCTTGGGCTATGACGGTTTGTGCTGGAAATGCAGGTCTGAACAGGAGCGAAAGGCTGCGTTGACCTGGACGCCAGAACAAATCAAAGAAAAGCAGGCTGCTCTGATTCGAAACATTCAGCGTCTGGCTGATATGGAAGATCCAGAGTGTACTGATTTTTGGCAGCTGTTTGGCTACCGGGATGCTATCACTCCAAAGATCCAGAGAGCTGCACTGATGGAAAAAATATTTTACCCCAGCGAAATCTATTATCATGCTCCCAATGATGTTCGGGATGCCTTAATCTCTGCGCTTTTGTCAACGGAGGATTCTGGTGAGGCGTCCAATCTGATGTGCTGTCTTGCCATGCAGGGAGATGATCGGGTGCTGGAAACGATGTTGGAGCTGGAGAGAAATCCACGCCCCTGGAGAAAGAAGCTCTATGTAAACCCGTCCATTTACGCCCAGTGCGGCGGCTGGACCTTTGACAAAGAGGGACGTCGAATACAGCTTAACTTTGACACCTGTTATCCCATGGTCAAAGGCATGTCCGGCGAGTCATCTCCTGTCCGTATCGGTCAGGTACGAGGGGACATCTGCCCTCACTGTGGCGGGAGGATGGTGAATATGCTGGTGCTGGATGGCCGGGATGAGCGGCTGAAGTTCCTGGGAGTGGACGGCATTTTGACTGCTGTCTGCTGTCCAAACTGCGTGGGATTTTTGCAAGGTCCCGCCTTTAACCGCTTTACACTGGATGGAGGCGCAGAGGTATTCCCTTCAGAACTTTTTGATGGGGCGGAGCAGATAAAATGCTATGTCCGGCCGGAGGAATACAAGTTTTTGACTGAAAATTCTTTTGTGCTGGGCAAAGCGCCTGTGCCCTTGTTCTATGGCGGTGCCTGTGACGATGTGAACACCATCGGTGGTTTTGCCAACTGGGTACAGGACTGGGAATATACTGCCTGTCCTCACTGTGGGAAGCCTATGAAATATCTGGCCCAGATTCAGTGGGATACCTTGATGGATGGTACGGAGGGAACACTCTATATCGAGTTCTGCCCAGACTGCCAGATCGTTTCTATGCAGCACCAGCAGACTTGAGCGAAGCTCTGCTTTACATAAGAAGGAGCCTGTCATGTGTGAGTACTGCTGAGACATTTAAATAGTTAAATATGGAGAAAGTTTGATGCTTCGGAGGATTATCAGGCTTGAAACGTATCTGGAGGAGGAAAAGCTTTGGAGAGAGCTTGGAGGGAGCAGGAGAAGCTTATGAACAAGGAGGAAATGACTATGCCTGCAGCAGAATGGCTGAACAAATACGAATCAATGAAGGAGAAATTAGCCTGCAAAACGGATCTGGACGCGCATTTTACAGAAAAAGTAATTGGGAGTATGGAGGTGGATGTGCTGGACATCGGCTCTGTCCATTTCCCCACTGGGATGATCTTCGCCTGCGACCCGCTGGTGGAGCTGGAGGACACCCTGCCTTTCCTTCAGACAATCCCTGCCGGAACTTACCCAGTGAAGATTTGCGTGGTGCCCAGCGAGAAATACGGCGACCGCTACGCCTGCATCAAGGTGGTGGTCAGCCAGGAGAAGCCCGTTCGCTATGAGCTGGGGATGGTGGGCAACGAGAATTTGGACGAGGAAGTGGGGGAGGACGATTACTTTGGTTTTGGCGTAGATGCCGGGATGGGATGCATTGCAGACATTCAGACCCAGATGGCTTTTAAGGAGTACTGGGCCAGGCGGCTGGAGGAGGATCCGGATATTGACCCCTACAATGATCTGTTCTGCGACTTGCTGGAGGAAAATGCCAAAGCCCACCCCAAGTATCAGTTAAGCCACGGCGACTGGCTCAACTGGACGGTGCCGGGCACAGACTGCAGCCTGCCTATCTTTTCTTCTGGCTGGGGTGACGGGTATTACCCCGTCTACTTTGGTTACAATGCCAAGGGTGAAGTCTGCGCTGTGTATGTGCGATTCATCGATATTGAAGCCAGCTATGGAGAGCAGGAGTAAGGAGGCAGCGATGAATTGGCCAAAACGAGCGAGGACAGCATCATGGGAAAGCGGTGTTCTGATCCTGAATGGGGAGAAAAAAATCGAAATCCCGGAGCTGACCATGGATCTCATGGAGCAGCTGGCCGGATACACCCTGGTGGGGTTTTATGTGAAGGACTGCCCAGTATCGGATGAACTGCTTATCCCCTTTGCTGGGCATAAAAGCATGGTCAATTTTGGCGTGGAGAAAGGAACGCTCACTGACGCCTGTTTTCCCGTTTTTTCCGCCATGCCCAAGCTGCGCTATCTGCTGCTGGACGGCAACGCCGGAATCAACGGAAGTGGTTTGTCTGCTCTCCAAAACTGCAGGCTGGACCTTCTGACTCTTAACCACACCGGACTGAACGATGCAGGTATTATGGCGGCAGCTGCTATCCCAAAACTTTTCCACATCCAGATCGATCATACCGCCGTTACATATGAAGGACTGCTGGCTATCGCTGGAAACAGCCGGATTGAGCCAGTGGCCCATGAGCAATTTACCAGGGAGCAGATGGAAAACTTTTCCAAGATTCAGCGAGAAAAGGCGAAAAAGCTGATTGTATTTGATAAACAGGCAGTGGAGGAATGCCACAGAGTCTTGTCTGCCTTTTTTGAGGAAATGACAGAATGGGAACAGTATATGGAGCAGGCCGGGTTTGAGGACGCCCAGGCGACACCCCGCCTGCTGGCGATCTGGGAGAAGTATGTGAGTGAAAAGCCCCGTGCGGGCTACCGGCCTTTAGGGCTCTCTTACAGTTCTCCGGGCACCTACAAGAAAGAGAAGTTTCTTGATGCGGAGCAGATTACCAGGAACAAGCTTTACATCTACACCAGAGAGGAAAATACAGGCTTTGACCGCCGTTTTCTTATGAAGCGAGTGGGCGAAAGCTGGAAGATCGACGCAGTGCAGGAACGGCTGGATGGCTGGCAGCGAACAGGATTGTGAGGCCTGTCAGGTCGAGAATTGGAAACCAGAGAATGAGGAGGAAACGGATATGGACATTTTACAGCAGTTTCAAAAGTGGCATGAGGAGGATAAATTTGTGCCTGGTGATCCCCCCTTTGAGGGCTTCGATCTTACCAGCTTCTGGGACGACAGTATGTATGCTTTAAAAGAATATGTCAGTGAACCGCCTTCTGATGAGCTGATTACCAGCGTGGAGAATGAGCTGGGCTACAAGCTGCCTGCCTCCTACATCTGGCTGATGAAGCAGCATAACGGCGGAATACCAAGGAACACCTGCTATCCCTGCAATGAACCTACCTGCTGGGCAGAGGATCATGTGGCCATCACCGGCATTTTCGGTATCGGACGGGAAAAGAGCTGCTCCCTCTGCGGAGAACTGGGCAGCCAGTTTATGATTGATGAGTGGGAGTATCCGGCTATTGGTGTGGCTATCTGTGACTGTCCCAGCGCTGGGCATGATATGATCTTTCTGGACTACCGGGCCTGCGGCTCCCGGGGAGAACCAGCTGTGGTTCATGTAGATCAGGAAAACGACTACAAGATCACGCATCTGGCAGACAGCTTCGAGGAATTTATCCGGGGGCTGGAACATGAATCCCTGTATGATCCGGATGAAGATGTAGAGAATTCTGACGAAGAGGATGACGCTGACGAGGAGGAAACCGACCATAAGGGCTCCTTTGTCGGGTCTGTCCTTCTTTCCAAAGCGGAGTGGGACAAGGAGCAGCTGATCCTGGATCTGCGGGAAGAATGGAACATCGTGGATGAGGAGCCGGACGAGAGCGACGAAGATGAGGAGAACAGCGGCGACGCTGTGGTGATGCGGGTCGGCGGTATGATGTTGATCGTGACACTCTTCCACGGTCACATCCCTGACAATGAAGCGGAGATCAACGCCGAAAACAACTATATGTGGCCAGAGGCCGTAGAAGCAGCCAAAGCCCACAAGGCCCATATCATGGTAGCTGTGTTGGGCGAGGAGGAAAAACTGCTGGAACGAGGCAAGCTGTTTACCAAGGCGATGGCAGTGTGCTGCAAGCAGAAATATGCTACCGGCGTCTATACCAGCGGCGTGGTATTTGAACCCCGCTTCTACGAGGGCTTTGCCGATATGATGAAAGAGGACGAGCTGCCCATCTTCAACTGGATCTGGTTCGGCCTGTACCGGAGCGAGGGGGGCCTCAATGGCTACACCTATGGCATGGATGTGTTTGGCAAGGAAGAAATGGAGGTGCTGAATGCCAACGCCGAGCCGGGGGAGCTGCGGGACTTTTTGGCCAGCCTTGCCTCCTATGTGCTGGCGTGTGATGTTACGCTGAAGGACGGCGAAACCATTGGTTTTTCCGCGGACGATAAGCACACCATCACCTGCAGTCCCGGCGTCTCTCTGCCGGAGGAGCAGATGACCCTGAAAATCTCCTATGAGTCTGCCGAGAGAGATCTGGAGGATGACGATGACAGCATAGGAATGGATGATGCCTCCTATCACATTGAGAGCATTGAGGAGAAGGAGATTCCCATTGCCTCTATTAATGCCTATAATCACATGGCAATTTATCTGCGTTGGTGTATGGAGCATGACCTGATGAGTGAGAAGTTTCTGGAGGAGCATGGCGAGATGGTGAATCAGGTCAAGGCAGATTCCAGCAACACAGATCTGCGAACATTCATCCGGGAGGAGTTATTCGGCTGCCTGTTCTCGGCTCTGTTCAACCAGAAAGGCCGTGCCTTTGCTCATTATTACTATGGAGAAAATGACGCGCCCTATTATCCTGCCGATATTGACGACTATGCCCTGAAATATTTTGGTCCGTCCCGGTATCACTCCAATGAATTTCAACAGGAGGCATATTTATTCATCCCATTTGATGAGAAATACTATCAGGCCATGGCAAAGGTGATCGAGAAACGCTTTGTCAACTGGCAGGGACAGGATTTTGACGAGGATACTCTGGAGCCTTCCGATGTGGCCCAGGCTATCATGGAGTATCTGGATTGTGAGTGTACCTATTTTCCATCCATGGCAGACGACGACCCCATTATATCGGCATACAGCTACGCCCGGCGGCTGGGGGTGAGGGAGGGCTTTATTCCCGTGCTCATCAGGCCGGAGGAAACACTGTTGGAGTGTCTGGTGATGAATGCGGATCCGGAAAACGATGCGGACTGCTATGAATTTGACCTTAAAACTGTGGAGGAGTACCGCAAGAAGATGCTGACTACTCCCATCAAGGACGGAAAGGCGGTTCTGGAGGAATTGATCGGTCAGCGGAGAGAAGAAGCCGAGGACGACGCTCTGGACTGGGAAAAGGAAGTTCTTGGTGAGATGGAGGGCGGATATGATAACTGCCGCTTCTCTAGCTACTGGGGCTTGGAGAACCACATGACTTACCCCCTCATTTTGGCCAAAATTCCGGTAAAGCATTCTTGGGAGATTTTCGCCTATCTGCCCTTTGGTGGTTGGAACGAGTGCCCCAATACTCTGGAGCTGATGGCAGTGGCGAAATACTGGTTTGAGAAGTATAGCGCAGTCCCTGCTGCCATGAGCCACGATGAGCTGGAATTTTTGCTCCCGACCCCTGTTTCCCAAGAGCAGGCCATGGAGAATGCTGTAGAGCAGTATGGCTTCTGCCCGGACATTGTGGTTCAGGAGCAGGATGACCCTACGGTGGGCAATCTGGCAGATACCCTGAGGCAGTCCACCGTCTGGTATTTTTGGTGGGATTAATCGGAGAACATGCAAATGAACGAATATTTGAAACAATACATTGAATTGAAAAAACAGTTTGCTGCGACCAATGAAGGTCCTGACAGCGTCCGCGCTCTCTACGTCTTCAAGGAGGAACTGGAGCAGAGCGAGGATGAGCAGGCCAGGGAAGTGTTGGTGGATGTGTATGACCTGCTGGACTTCAAAAAGGATGCCTACGAGCTGCTCTGCCAAATTGGCAATCGCTCCGATAAAAAGACGCTCAAGCGGCTGGGCGTCTTAAAGGATTATGCGGAGAACTGGGGCAACCATTACGCCATTCCCCGGCCAAAAACGGCGAAGGAAAAGCAGAATGAGAAGGAGCGGCAGAATAAGCTGGGCCTGCCCATCTTCCGGTATCATCCGAATCCACTGGAAACAGGTGCTTTTGAGGAGTCTGCAGATGGTGTTGTCTGTGACTGCTGCGGCAAGACGACCCACGTTTTCTATACAGCTCCCTTTTTCGCTGTGGAGGATATTGCATATCTGTGCCCATCGTGTATCGCAAACGGCGAGGCGGCCCGGAAATATGAAGGCAGTTTTCAGGACGATTTCTCTCTGGATGATGGTGTAGACGATCCTGAAAAGCTGGACGAGCTCATCCACTGCACTCCAGGATATTCCGGCTGGCAGCAGGAATACTGGAGGGCTCACTGCGGTGACTACTGCGCCTTTTTGGGCTATGTAGGTGCCAGAGAGCTGCGGGCGCTGGGGGTGCTGGAGGAAGTGCTGGACGATCCTGTGTGGGACGAGGAACAAAAAGAAATGATTCAGGAATCTGTCAACGGCGGGCATTTGCAATGTTATTTGTTCCAGTGCCTCCACTGTGGAAAGCATCTGGTCTGGATGGACTGCGATTGAGGAATTTTTCAAGGAGGAGTTTATTATGGGATACGATGTAAGCTTTCACCCGATTTCACCGAAAGAAATGCAGGAATGGTATTTTGTGCCTCTTACATGGGTACAGCAGGGACAGGAGGAAAAGGTACGAGCCTTTGCAGCACAGCAAGGGATGGAGGATTTCTATGCAGAAAAGTATCTGAATACCCTGCGGGTCGGGGCGGGAACAGGGAGCGGTGAGCTGTTTGATAAGAGCCATGGCTTTTATATTGCAGTGATCCAGGGGTTCTTCCGGGATTACTTTTACACCAGAGGGAGCGCCTTTTCTTTTCTGGTAGATGAGAAGCCGGAATATGCTCGGTATTTTACTCCGTGGGAGCAGGTAGTACCAGCAGCCTTTTCCAATCCGACAGAAAATCGGATCATTGAAAATTACTGCTCTGGCGTGTATCTGTCTCCAGATCAGGCTGCGCAGCTGCTCCGAGATTTGGAGCGGAACAAAAAGGTTCTGGAAGACCTGGAAGAGCTTTGGTGTGACGGGCAGCTTGCGGTACTGAAAAAGGCTCTTACTGCCGCTGCAGAGCTGGGTGTCGGATTGCTGGAGGCTACTGAGGTGGTAGAACCCAATCCTATCGCTCCCAATGAGAGTACGAGTTATTCCAATCTGTACCACTGCGATCGGGACGGGGTGTATCTCTATATAGATATGGCTATAAGGCAGATTGCCCAGGCGATGGGGAAAAATACGGACGACAGGTAAGAACAGAAAATGATAGGGAAGGAGAGTAAGGGATAAATGAATGGGATTATTCTTTTGGTTGGCATTTTGTTGCTTGTGATGTTGATCACTCTGCTTGTTACAATGCAATGGGGTAGTCTGCTTCTCTTTTTCCTTGCACTGTATTTGATTTTTAGATAGCGAATGGATTCTGGGAAGAATGCTTTGAGCGTGTCAGCGAAGTGAAAACAGCAGATGATACAAGGAGGACTAAATGGACAAAATATATGAAAAATTCCTGCGAAGCGGCATGGACTTAGCCGCTGTGGGAATTGAATGCTGCAGGGAGAATACACAGTACTTCTGTACGCCAAAAGGCGCGTCTGTTTTTGGCTGGGCAGGAACGGACGGCATTCATTTTTGCTTCATTCGCGGTTTTGGCGGAATGGTTTTTTCTGTTAATCCAATGAATGAATCTCAGAGCTATGTACATCCGCTGGCGAAGGATTTTTCGGATTTTCTGCGCCTGCTCCTTGCCTGCGGCAATGAGGCAGCCCTGGAACAGGTGTGGAGGTGGAGCAGGGAAGAATTTGAGGCCTTTCTTTTGAAAAATCCGGCAGCAGGAGAGGGAGAGAAGACCCTGAAGGAGCTTGCAAAAGCCATGAAGCTGACGCCGATGGAGCAGCCGTGGGAATATATCAGAAAGCTTCAGTCTGATTTTGACTACAGCAGGATTAAATACACGGAGGATTATTATGATATTGACCTGAATCCTTCCGCAGAAATCGCTTTTCCGGAATGGAAGGTTTATTTTGACGGAAACTTTTGGGGACATCATGGAAGAGCGCATGCAGGAAAAGAAATCAGGATCCATAAGGAGTTGGACTGGGCTGGATATCACTGGGTCATTCCGTCTGTTTACTCATGCAGCAAGGGATTGGTAATAGATTTTTGTATGCAGGCAGATATAGAACGGATTCGTGATTTTATGGAAAAATGGAGTTTGAGTTCGGACAATGATTTCAGGGAGGATTTTACTCGTGAGCAGCAGCTGCAGATAGAGCTGGACAATCCCCTTTGCTTCCATTTTACTCCGCGTATCCTTTTAAACGGAAAGGAGCTTTTGACATCTCATGGCTGTTCTGTGTGCTATAATCCCTGTTTGCCGGAAAGATGCATGCAGGATCTGGAAACGAAATGGGCTATGGATTATTATGGTTTGGATTATGACTGCGGCTGGGTTATTTGCCGGAATGCATTTCCCTGGGCTGGAAGACGCCGTCCGGTAATTAAGACACTGTTTGTTACAATGGAGCAGCAGTCGGTTCAGATTCCGGGACCTCATTTTAAGCTTCACGAACCGGGGGAATCGTTTCTGTTTTACAATCCGGTCAGCAAAATGTCTCATACTTTGACAGTGGAGAGCATGGAGCAGGAAATTCTTTCGCGGGACAGCTTTGGTTCGAAACGCTGGATTTATCCAACGAACTGCATGGTTATGAACTACCGGATATCACCGGAACCGGAGAATAGAATCACGATTTTTGACTGCGATGAGGGAGATCAGCCTCTGGAAAAGAAACCAGAGGAAAATGCCTTTTATCCTGCAGCGAAACAGGCGATCTGTATTATTGGCGGCGCAGGCGGCCCTGCGGAAATTATAATGGGGGATGATTCCCGCGGATATCTGCGCACTGCATATTCGGCACTGCATTTCGAGCCGGTTCAGGAGGATGTAGAATGGCGTATGGTGTTCCATACGAAACAGTTTGGAGAAGAAAGCTTTTTGCTGTTGGAACAGGGATTTTGCGGTAATTCCACAGGAAGGGACAGCGAAGGAGAACATTCGGATGCTGATGACGGAATTTGAACTGACCAAAGAGAAATCCATGTGTACAATCAAAGGAGTTTATGATAAACTCAATATATCAGAAATTATGCAGGGGGAGATTTATTTTTTTCGTGCAGTTTTTCTAAAATAAAAGGGATATACTTAGGGGCATCTTTTGAGAGGGTACGGAAAAGAATCATGTATGAAAAACGAAAAATTAATAAAATACTGATTGTGGATGATTCGGAAATGAATCGAGCCATTCTGGCGGACATGTTAAGGGAAAAGTATGAAATTCTGGAAGCAGAGGACGGGGTTAAGGCAATCGAAATGCTGCACACCTATGGAACAGAGATTTCTCTTATGCTGCTTGACATTGTGATGCCCAAGATGGACGGGTTTGAGGTTCTTGCTATGATGAACCGGTATCACTGGATAGAGGAGATACCGGTCATCATTATTTCTGCGGAAAATTCACATTCCGTTGTGGAGCGGGCGTACGATCTGGGGGCGACGGATTATATCAGCAGGCCGTATGACGAGGTGATCGTCTGCCGGCGAGTGATCAATACTATTATGCTGTATTCCAAACAGAAACGACTGATTTCCATGGTTGCGGATCAGATGTATGAGAGAGAAAAAAGCAATACGCTGATGGTGTCTATTTTAAGTCATATTGTTGAATTCCGCAACGGAGAAAGCGGTATGCATGTGCTTCATATTGGCACGATGACAGAGCTTCTGTTAAAACGGCTGCGGGAAAAGACCAATGCCTATGCCCTGGATGGAGCAAAGATTTCCATGATCAGCAAGGCCGCGGCCTTTCATGATATCGGAAAGATTTCCATTTCAGAGCAGATCCTGAATAAACCGGGACGCCTGACGAAAGAAGAGTTTGAAATTATGAAAACCCATTCTGCAGTAGGTGCGGATATGCTGGAGAATTTGCCTCTGCATAAGGAAGAGCCTCTTGTAAAGGTGGCGTATGAAATCTGTCGCTGGCATCATGAGCGCTATGATGGGAGAGGATATCCGGACGGCTTAAAGGGGGAAGAGATTCCCATATCTGCTCAGGCAGTTTCCCTTGCAGATGCCTATGATGCTTTGATTAGTGAACGAGTCTATAAAAAGGCATTTTCTCATGAAAAGGCTCTGAATATGATTCTCAATGGAGAATGCGGAGCTTTTAATCCGCTTTTGCTGGAATGTCTCTCTGATATTGCAGAGCATATTCAGGAAGAGCTGGAAATCAATTCTCTGAGCCGATTCAGTGAGAAGGAAATTCATAATATTGTGGAGCAGATGCTCTCCTATAAAGAGCTGGCGGCATCTAACAGAACTTTAAGTATCCTGGAGGAAGAGCGGATGCGTTTTCAGCTGTTTTCCTCCAGAGCCTATGAGATCCAGTTTGAGTATACGGCAGTTCCTCCTATGATTACGGTGTCCGATCGAGGGGCGGAGCAGTTTGGAATTCCGCGTTTGATTGTGAATCCATCGGAAAACAGGGAGCTGCTTTCTATTATCAGCAGGGAAACCCTGTGCAGGCTGGACAGGATGCTTCGGAAAACAACGGCGGAATGTCCGGTTGTGGAGTGTGAAGCAGAAGTTAACTTTGGCGGAGAAAAGCATTTGAGCCGTATTATATGTCAAGCTCTCTGGACTCATGGAGAGAAGGATGAGTACAGGGGCGCTATTGGGAAGATTGTAGGGATTGATGAAGAATAGCGGGGGCATCGCTTATGACATTAGAAGAAATGTATCAGAACATTGAGGGGAATTATCCAGATATTCTGAGACGCCTTCGAAAAGAGGAGCGGATCGAAAAATTTGTGCTGCTGTTTTTAAAAGACAGCAGCTATCAGACGTTCTGCCAGGCTTTGGAGCAGGGAAATACAGAGGAGGCATTTCGGGCAATTCATACTTTGAAGGGTGTTTGTATGAATCTGAGCTTTGACGGACTGTACCGGATCTCCAGCGAAATGACGGAATATTTGCGGGCCAATCAGATAGACAAAGCGATGGCGGCATTGCCGGATTTGGAAAACTGTTATGAAAACCATGTGCGTGTGATCAGTTCTTATTCCGGGAACTGAGACAGCCGGAGAGGAAATCAAAATCAGATGTCTAAAAATCTAAATAAAGTAATGGAGGTTCTCCATGGCGGCATCGCCAGATACAGTCAGGATACGGGAAACTATGTGTTTGAGTACTGTACGGACAGTATTGCTCAGCTGTATGGCTGTACGAAAGAGGAGCTTTGGAACAACAGGATGCACGATGCTCTGGATGTGATTTGTTCCTGCGACCGACAGCAGGCAGAGCAGATACTCAGGGATGTACGGGAAAAGGGGGTAGGTCTGAAAGCCTATTTTCGTATTCACGGTGAGCATAACTGCATAAAGTGGTGCCGGCTGGACAGCTGGGAGGATGGGGGAGATTCTGTTATTCTGATTTCAGGAATATCTCCGGAAATTCAGCTGTTTCAGAGTATTGCAAAGGAAACAGCAGATGACATTTATGTGATAGATAAAGAGAATTTTGATCTGCTTTATGCCAACGAACGGAAAGCTCCGTACTGGAAAACGGAAAATCAGGCACAACAGAAATGTTATCAGCTGCTTCAGGGAAAGTCAGAGCCATGCGAGTTCTGTGAATTGAGAACAGGGGAGCATTCGGATACGCTGAAAGAAACAACCTTTGAGAATCAGGGAAGGTTTTATGTTACGAAGCTTCGGGAAACGGACTGGAATGGCCGGGCTGCCTATGTAAAATATATACGGGATATTACGGAAGAGGTGGAGAGCAACCGGCAGAAGGAACGCCTGGAGCAGTATTTTCAGACAGTTGTAAAATATCTTCCAGGTGGAATGGCTGTTGTACACCATGAGGTAGATGGAGAACTGAGGCCGGAGTATTTGTCAGACGGTTTTTCTGAGATGCTGGATATGTCTAAGGATGAGGCTTGGAGAATGTATCGTGACAATGCCCTGTCCGGCGTTCATCCAGATGATCGGGAATATGTAAGAGTCAATCTGGATCAGTGTATCAGGGAAAAACGGCAGAAATATGAACTTCAGTATCGGCTGAAAAAGGGAAATGACGATTATATCTGGATCAATGCCAAGTTTTCTGTCATTCAGTATGACGGCGGTGATGCAAGGGTTTATGTAGATTATCACGATATTACTGCAGAGAAAAAGATGCAGGAGCAGCTTCGGCAGCAGTATCGGGAGCAGCTTCACCAGCATTATCTGATGGCAGGGCCGGACGCTCTGGTTTTGGGCCACTGCAATATTACAAAAAACAGAATTTATGAAATTGTAGATTATACCAATTCTCATCTGATGGAAGAATTTGGTGATGTGCGAGAGGAATTTTTTACCGGACTGGGGACCTTTATTGAGGATGAAGAGGAGAGGAAAGAGTTTTATTCCAAATATCTAAATGAGCCTTCTATGCAGGCATTTCTTCGTGGAGAGAAGGAAGTGATTATGTCCTGCTTTTTCACTCTGCCCGGGCAGAAGATTGGAAGCTATGTACAGTTTAAGGTGACGCTTTTAGAGACTCCGGATACAGGTGATGTGACAGGAATCCTTACGGTTACGGATATTACGGAAAAGGTTATCCGGGAAAAAATTTTTATGCAGATGTCTTCTACCAATTACGATCTGGTAGCCAACGTCAATCTTTTTAAGGATACTTACGAAATTGTAAGCGGCGAGGATGAGATTATCCATGAGAGCCGCGGCTCCAATACGGAAAGAATTCAGCGGGTTTTGGATAAGATGGTTGTTCGAAGTGAACAGGAGAGGGATTATGTAGAGTCCATGCTGAATCCGGAAAAGATGCTGGAGCGGCTGAAAGAGAAAAAAAGTTATTCGTTTACGTATTCGATTCGCGATACAGAGGGAAAAATCCGTACCAAAAACATGGTGATTTCAGATGTGGATCTGCGCCTGGGAAGGGTATGCTTTGTTCGTGCAGATGTGACGGATGTTCTGGCAGCAGAAAGAAAGGCGAAGGAAGAGCTGGAAAGGGCTTTGAGCGAGGCGAGAAAGGCAAGCCGTGTGAAAAGCGATTTTCTTTCTTCTATGAGTCATGATATCCGGACGCCTATGAATGCCATTGTTGGAATGACGACGCTGGCTCTTGCCAATCTGGATAACAGGGAAAAGGTTGAGGATTATCTTCATAAGATATCGGTTTCCTCTCAGCATTTGCTTAGCCTGCTGAATGATATTCTGGATATGAGTCAGATTGAACAGTCGAAGATCCATTTGAACTATCAAACCATACAGATTGAGGAGCTGCTGAATCATATTTCTTCTATTATGACTTCTCCGGCAGAAAACGCGGGACTGAAGTTTTTGATTGAAACTGGGGAATTCCAGCATACGAGCTTTTCCGGAGATCCGCTGCGAATTAAGCAGATTTTGATTAATCTGCTGAGCAATGCCATTAAGTTTACAGTGGAAGGCGGAATGGTATTGTTCCGAACAGAAGAGATCCCGGCAGAAAAGGAACATCATGTGAGATATTGCTTTACGGTTCAGGATACTGGAATCGGAATGTCAGAAGAGTTTATCAGTCATTTGTTTGAACCCTTTATCCGAAGCACTCAGGTGGCTAAGGTCGAGGGAACCGGTCTGGGACTCAGTATTACCAAAGGGCTTGTAGATTTAATGGGTGGAGAGATTCGGGTTGTAAGCAGAGAGAAGGAAGGTACCCGGTTTGAAATAGAGTTGGAATTTGAATGGGTAGAGACGCAAAAGAAGCTTCCGGAAACTGCTGATCCAGAGGCAGAGGATGAGGATCTGTCCGGCTGTCATTTCCTTCTTGTGGAGGATAATGAGATCAATTCAGAAATTCTCGGTGAGCTTTTGCTGATGCGTGGAGCTACCTTTACAGTTGTGACAGATGGACTGCAGGCGGTAAATGAATTTAAACGGGCAGAGCCTGGTACATACGATGCTGTTTTTATGGATATTCAGATGCCTGTTATGAATGGATATGAGGCAACCAGGGAGATCCGAAATCTGGATCATCCAGATGCAAAATCCGTAATTATTCTGGCGATGACAGCCAATGCTTTTGCGGAAGATGTGAAGGAATCCATTGCAGCAGGAATGAACGGACATATTGCAAAACCGGTAGATATGACTTTGCTTTACAATACGATTTCTTCCTTGCTTCCCAAAAAACTGTGAGATAGTGCAGAAAACAGAGCCAAACCTTAGTTAGAATACAGTGATTTATCCAAAAAACACAGAGTATGCGCATTAATTAACAAACATTTTCGTTAAAATTAACAAAAAGGTAGCGAAATATACACAAAAATATGGCGACATAGCGGTTTTTTTAGCGGTTTTTTCATGAGAAATAAAATTTGACAACTGATTTAAAACATGATATACATATTCCAACACGGGAACTGATTGATTATTTTAAATCAAAAAGGAGTTGTTTTTATTTTATGAAAGAGAAAAACATTAAACTGTTAAATGTAGACGAGGTGAAGCAGTTCGTATCGGCCGCAATTCAGTGTGATTTTGATGTAGATGTGTACTACAATCGAGTGATTATTGATGCAAAGTCGATTCTGGGGGTATTCAGCCTGGATTTGAGACAGGTTTTGACTGTTCGGATGTATGGTGAGAATAAAGAGTTTGAAGAGCTGTTGGATACGTTGGTGCCGGATAGAAAAAAAGCAGCATAAATCAGAACCGTGAAAATCAGAAATGTTGACTGATCCTGAACAGACAGAAGCTGATTGCTTCAGGAGCATAAAAGGTAAGCCGGGAGGCGGGCAGCACAGGGAAAGTGCTTGCCCGCCTCTTTGGTCTGTATTAAAATAGAAGAAGTCAGTTTTGGGAAAGGCAGAGGCGATGGAAGCGTTGACAGCAAAAAAAACCTGTATTCGGATTTCTGTGCGAAATCTGGTGGAGTTTGTGATTCGAAGCGGTGATATTGATAACCGGAGAACAGCAGGGGCAGAGAAGGATGCCATGCAGGCAGGTAGCAGGATTCACAGAAAGCTGCAGAAGCGAATGGGGGCAGATTACCGGCCGGAGGTGGTTCTGCGCCATACCGTGGAAATGGACGGATACCAGATTTTGCTGGAGGGACGGGCTGACGGAGTGATAGAGTCACCGACAGAAACGGTTATTGATGAAATCAAGGCTGTATATATGGATTTACGATTATTAGAAGAGCCGGTTCCCGTTCATCTGGCTCAGGCCCTTTGTTATGCTTATATGTATGGCTGCAGTCATTCTCTGGAGAGAATCGGAATTCAGCTGACTTACTGCAGCATTGAGACAGAGGAGATTCGGCGTTTTCGTCAGGACAGAACCTGGGAGGAGCTGGAGGAATGGTTTGAGGGACTGATTCATGAATATGTCAAGTGGGCTGAATATCTCTACCGCCATGGACTTCGCAGAGAAGAATCCTTAAAGGAGCTTTCCTTTCCCTATGAGTACAGGAAGGGGCAGAAGGAGCTGGCTGTTTCTGTTTACCGGGCTGTCCGGAGAAAGGCGAATCTGTTTATTCAGGCGCCGACGGGAATTGGGAAAACACTTTCTACTGTTTATCCGGCGCTGAAAGCGATGGGGGAAGGTTTTGGAGAAAAACTGTTTTATCTGACAGCGAAAACCATTACCCGAAGTGTGGCCGAAGAGTGTTTCGGACTTCTGCGGGAAAAGGGGCTTTATTTTACCACAGTTACAATAACCGCGAAAGAAAAGCTTTGTCCTATGGAAAAGCCGCAGTGCAATCCAGATGACTGTCCCCTTGCCAAGGGACATTTCGATCGGGTGAATGATGCGGTTTTTGCTGTGATCCATGAGCAGAAGGCCATAACCAGAGAGGTGATTCTGGAGTATTCCGAACAGTTTTGTGTCTGTCCTTTCGAATTCTGCCTCGATATCAGCAACTGGGCAGACGGAATCATCTGCGATTATAATTATGTGTTTGATCCCTCGGCCAGGCTGAAACGGTATTTTTCCGATGGGGTTTCCGGCGAATACCTGTTTTTGATTGATGAGGCCCACAATCTGGTGGGGAGGGCGCGGGAAATGTACAGCGCCCAGATAGTCAAGGAAGAGATTCTGGAGGTGAAGCGAAGCATTCGGGGACGAAGCAAAAAGCTGGAGCGCGCTCTGGAACGGTGCAACAAAAGTATGCTGGAAATGAAGCGGAGCAAAGAGGGATATCAGATATTTGAAAATGTTCATCTGCTGGCATCTGAGCTGATGGCGGTTCTGGGTGAGCTGGAGTCTTTCCTGGAAGTGGAAAGAGATTTTCCAGAAAGGGAGTCCGTTTTGGAATTCTATTTTGAACTGCGCCATTTTCTGAATATGTACGAGGGGCTGGATGAGCATTACCGGATTTACGGGGAGCTGGGAGAGGATGGAAGGTATGGGCTTCATCTGCTTTGTATCGATCCGTCCAGGCTTTTATCCCGGTGCCTGGAAAAAAGCAGCGGCACGATCCTTTTTTCTGCAACTCTGCTTCCTGTCCGTTATTATAAAAGGCTTTTAAGCGGAAATGAGGAGGATTATGCCGTGTATGTCCATTCTCCCTTTGACAGCAAAAACCGGCTGCTTTTGATTGCGTCAGATGTCAGCAGCAGGTATACCAGAAGAAACAGGACAGAGTATCAGCGGGTGGTGAATTATATTGAGATTCTGGCACAGAGCCATAAAGGAAATTACCTGGTGTTCTTTCCGTCTTATCAGTATATGGAAGCAGTGAAGCAGCAGCTGGAGGACAGGACAGAGAGCTGCTTTTCCTGGCGGGTACAGGAAAGCCACATGACAGAAGCCCAGAGAGAGGAGTTTCTTTTGGAGTTTGAGCGGGAAAGAACGCAGTCCTTTGTAGGGCTATGTGTTTTGGGCGGAATTTTTTCAGAAGGAATTGATTTGAAGGAGGAACGTCTGGAAGGGGCGATTATCGTAGGAACAGGACTTCCCATGGTTTGTACTGAGCAGGAGATTCTGAAGAAATATTTCGAGGAGCAGGGGGAAAACGGATATGATTACGCTTATCAGTATCCGGGAATGAACAAGGTAATGCAGGCGGCGGGGCGGGTAATCCGCACCGCCGGGGATCGGGGAGTGATTCTTCTTCTGGACGATCGTTTTCTCAGGCCGGAGGTTCAGCGAATGTTTCCCAGAGAGTGGTCAGAATACGGGCAGGTCACGAGGCAGACGGTGGGATACTGGCTGGAACGGTTTTGGAAGGAGCCTACAGCATGTCAATAAACTGCCGGGCGGCCTGAGACAAGGGAATGTTTTCGTTATAGGCAACTACCATCTGCCGGGCAGGAAGCTGTTCTTCCAGATGAACAATAAACAGATCCGGGTCATTTTCCGGGATACAGTAATCTGGTACAAAGGCAATGCCCAGGCCGATGCGGGCCAGATCAATCAGCAGTTCATTGCTGGAAAGCTCAATTTCAGGAACCAGATCCAGCTGATGACGCTGGAACATACTGTGGAGAAATTCACTGGTTGTGCTTTTCCGATCCAGCATAAGGATGGGGCAGGTCTGCAGCTCCTTTAAAGTGACCGTTTTTCCGCGGAGAGAGCCGTATTCGTCATTGGCAGCAAAAACATCGTGAAACTCGTGGATAATACGCACATTCTGAGTGTTGGAAAGCCCGGAATTGGGATAGTTGGTAATGGCAAAGTCTACCTGGCCGGATTCAAGCAGCTTTGCACAGGCAATGGAGGTCTGGTTTGTGACCTTAATGTGGACGTTGGGATATTTGCGGTGGAATTCCTTTAAATAGGGAATCAGGTAGTAGCGGCAGATGGTATCGCTGGCACCAATCCGAAGCTGTCCTCCGTTTAGAGTATTAGCCTCAAGCAGCTGGTTTTCTCCCTGCTTAATCAGGTTCATGGCTGGTTCAATGTGTTTTAAAAGGATTTCCCCCTCCGGCGTCAGCTGAACCCGCTTGGTGCTGCGGATAAAAAGAGGCTGGTTTAATTTTTTTTCCAGAACCTTGATTGACTGGCTTACTGCGGACTGAGAAATAAACAGCTGCTTGGATGCTTCTGAGAAGCTTAGGGTATTTGCTACATGATAAAAGACCTTGTATAATTCATAATTAATATCCATCATTAGTCCTCCTTATAAATATGTTCTATCTTACCATAAAAACTAATAAAATGTAAAGAGAGAATGGGAAAACCGCCAAAAATAAAAGATAGGTATTGATTTTTACATATCAGATCGCTTATGCTTATTATGGAGCAGGCAGAAAATGCCGCAATTTATAATTACACAGCGAGGTACATAACATGAAACCCTTTAAAGAAGGAAAAGTACGTGAAATCTATGATAATGGTGACAGCCTGATTATGGTTGCTACAGACCGGATCAGTTGTTTTGACGTGATTCTGAACAATGTAGTAACAAAAAAGGGCACAGTACTGACTCAGATGTCCAAGTTCTGGTTTGATCTGACAGAGGATATTCTTCCCAACCATATGATCTCTGTTGATGTAAATGATATGCCTGAGTTTTTCCGGCAGCCGCAGTTTGACGGCAACAGCATGATGTGCAAAAAGCTGAACATGCTTCCGCTGGAATGTATTGTAAGAGGATATATCACAGGCAGCGGCTGGGCCAGCTACCAGAAAACAGGAACCGTCTGCGGCATCAAGCTGCCGGAAGGCCTGAAAGAGTCTGATAAGCTGCCGGAGCCGATTTACACTCCGTCTACAAAGGCTGAGATTGGGGATCATGATGAGAATATTTCTTTTGAGCAGAGTATTGCCCATCTGGAGAAATATTATCCGGGTCATGGTGAGGAATATGCAGTAAAGCTTCGTGATTTTACCATTGCTCTCTATAAAAAGTGTGCGGATTACGCTTTGAGCCGCGGTATTATTATTGCAGATACCAAGTTTGAATTTGGACTGGACGAGAATGGCAATATTGTGATCGGTGATGAAATGCTGACACCGGACAGCTCCCGTTTCTGGCCGGCAGATGGCTATGAGCCGGGTCATGGACAGCCGTCCTTTGACAAGCAGTTTGCACGCGACTGGCTGACTGAGCATCCGGGAAATGACTGGACTCTTCCGGAGGAGATCGTAGAGAAGACCATTGATAAGTATCTTCAGGGATATGAGATGCTGACAGGAAAGAAGCTTCTGTAAAAAATGTTATAGAAATGCTGTTTTGGGAGATACCTTTTTTGCCGGATGTCTGGTGAGAAAGGTATCTGCTTTTTATGTCATAGGAAAGTGCGGCACAAGAACAAAAGAGACGGGGAGGAATTGAGCTTGAAAGAGAGTAATACGCAGGATCTGACGATTGGCCGTCCCATTGTTCAGATTCTTTTATTTGCCATTCCACTGGTGCTTGGAACGCTGTTTCAGCAGCTCTACAGCTTTGTGGATACGGTAATTGTAGGTCGTTTTATAGGAGTAGATGCCCTGGCGGCAGTTGGAACTACCTATTCACTGAATTTTTTGATTCTCGGATTTGCCCAGGGGCTGTGTGTAGGATTTGGAATTTTGCTGGCACAGCAGTTTGGAGCTCGCGACAGGGCAGAACTGAACCACTATTTTATAAATGGCTGTTATTTGAGTGCGGGAATCAGCCTGTTCCTTGCAGTGATAACGTGTGTGGGAGCCCGCCCCCTTTTGAAGCTCATTCGGACACCAGAAGAAATTCTGGATATGGCAGTGCTGTATATTCAGATTATTTTTATTGGAATTCCGGCAACGGTGCTTTATAATTATATGGCAGGAGCCCTTCGGGCAGTAGGCGATTCCAGACATCCCTTTTACTATTTAGTCATTTCCAGTGTTTTGAATATCCTTCTGGATTATCTGTTTATTGTGCCTATGAATATGGGAGTTGCAGGTGCTGCATGGGCAACTGTTCTAAGTCAGCTGGTGAGTGGAATTCTGTGTACCTGGTGGTTTCTTACAAGGACAGGGGTGATGGAACGAAAACGCTGCTTTATGGCCTTTTCCCCCTATCATGCAAAAAAACTCTGCCTGATTGGACTTCCAATGGGCTTTGAATATTCGGTATCTGCTATTGGTGCGGTAGTGATGCAGGGAGCGATCAACAGTCTGGGCAGTGTAGCAGTTGCCGCACAGACAGCAGGAGAAAAAATTCGTCAGATGTTTACACTTCCTATGGAAAGTGTGGGTATGGCGATGGCCACTTATGTGGGGCAGAACTATGGTGCAAAAAAGATTGACCGCATTTATCAGGGAATTCGCAGTGGGTTAACGATTCAGTATAGCTACTGTGCCGTGATCTGGGTTGTTATTTTTGTGATGAAAACACCTTTGGTAGGGCTTGTCCTTAGTGAAACAACAAGTGCAACAGCAACTGGGGCAGTAGAGTATCTGACAGTTATGAGCGCTTTGTTTTTTATTCATGGCTCGCTGATGATTATGAGAAATACACTGCAGGGCTTGGGCTACAGTATGCAGGCAATTATTTCCGGTGTGGGCGAATTGATTGGACGAAGTCTGGGAGGTATTCTGGCCGTAAAGGTACTGGGATTTTTCGGGATTTGTATTGCAAATCCTTTGGCCTGGGGGCTGGCGCTTTGCTATTGTATTGTAATGGTAACATATTATTTGAGAAAGCTTCGATAACAGATAAGAGGATCAAAAAAGCCGCTGTATGTCTGGAATGAACGTCCAGTAAACAGCGGTTTTTTGTATTGCCAGAATTTTTAATTGCGGGTATTCGGTGCGTTATTCCGGATAAATCAGACGTTCATCGTCAATTCCTTCAATAACTTCACGGAGATAGCGATCGGCCAGATATTTTGCCATATTCAGATTCATATCCAAATAGTTACCGCAGTCTTTGGCACAGGCTCCCGGTACTTCACCTTCAAAATCGCGTATGAAATGGAACATGTCACGCACCAGAGGAACAATATCTCTGGAAGAGTAATCTCCGGTCAAAAGCAGGTAGAAGCCAGTCCGGCAGCCCATGGGGCCGAAATAAATGACACGATCCCGGAACAATTCGTGATTGCGCAGGAAAGTAGCTCCCAGATGTTCGATGGTGTGAATTTCTGCAGTATTCATTACTGGTTCAAAATTCGGACGAGTCATGCGAAGATCAAAGGTGGTAATAACAGATTCACCTGCCATATCTTTTCTGGAAACATAGATTCCGGGAAGCAGTTTCAGGTGATCGATAGTAAAGCTTGTGATTTTTTCCATAGAATATAAACCTCCATAGTGTAGTAGTATAGCATAATCTTAAATATTATGAAAGACTAATCTTGTACGTGTGATAGAATCTTACATAAAATCGTGAATTGAAAAAGTAAAGTCAGTATGAAAGACTTAATTCTACATCCCTTTAAA
>OLRK01000818.1_pt1 | contig 31311 bp, 27 predicted proteins | sample 1672911 | NCBI WGS metagenome assembly OLRK01 (sample SAMEA3136736, study PRJEB25190) | human gut metagenome | biome: human gut; feature: human-associated habitat; material: faeces | place: Austria | collected 2013 | reverse complement strand
TATAGGATTTAGATAAAAAGACTGGAAGTTTGCGGTAAAACCGTTCTACGTTAGGCCCTTGACCGAACAAGTCGGTCACAGCCTTCCGGGAAAATGTCCCACCGGGACATTTTCTATTTCCGAAAGGTGACTGACGCCGCCAGACAAGATAACTCGACGCGTACATTGGAAAAGTATGGTTTAATCTTGTGGGTATTCTCATTTTATGAGAGAATTTTGGATGATAGAGCAATAAGAAAGCCAGGGCGCGCAGATTAGCACTGTAAAAGCAGATCATACTGCCGCACTGAGCGCCCTGACCGCACAAAACCTTTACTTGGTTCGCAGCCGTTCCATAAAGTATACTGTCACAACGCAGTTCCAGCACAAACGGGAGCGCCGGACAGTACGCACCCGCTGTGCGGAGCTCGTACTTTCCCACCCTGTCGGCGGTACACAGTAACTCGGATGACAAGGGAAAACGGGGTCGCAAGGGGTGGAAAACCGTAGGTTGTCCATTCCTTGCTTTCCGTTCTCCTTCTAAGGGGAACCTCCAGTCCTCCCGACTGATCGGGAAATGAAACGGTAGCGGTAGCGGCGCCAGCCGCTATGGGAAAAACGCTTCAGGCGTTTTTCATGAGCGCGCTTTGCGCGCAAAGAGTCTTGCTCGCTAGCACTCACTTTATCCGCGCACAGCGCGGGAATGAGGATAGTGACCTACGGGCTGGCGAGCGCTGAAAATTAAATTTTAGTTGATTTTCCCTTGCGGGGGACGGGAAAATCAAAAGGGGATTTCGCCCGTTGCGACGGGCGACTCAGGGCTCTGCCCTAAGAACCCGCAGCCTTTCGAGAAAGGCTGGCGAAAGCTTCATTTCGCCTGTGGGCGAGAATATGAAAGGAGTGCAAACGATGATAGCTGCAATCTGTTTAGACGACCATTTGGGCATATTATTTAACGGTCGACGATTAAGTCAAGACCGCTGTGTACGATCTGATCTGTTGACGCATCTGCAGGGTCAAAAACTATGGCTGAACGCTTATTCAGCCCGTCAATTTTCTGATACCGAGCAGGAAAATTTATGCATCGTGGAAGATTTCTTGGATAAAGCGCCCGATGGAGCTTATTGTTTTGTGGAAAATCAGGCTTTAGCGCCTTATTTAGGTCATCTGGAAGGTCTGATTATTTATCATTGGAATCGGTTTTACCCGTCCGACATGCGGTTCGATCTGGATTTATCAGGCTGGAAATGCGTTGAACGGCAAGAATTTCCGGGGCATTCCCATGAAAAAATCACGAAGGAGAGGTACATAAAATGAAAAAACGACTGTTTACAGTAGCTTTACTGCTGATTATGGTACTGAGCGGCTGTGCGCCTGCGGCTTCCGACACGGCTGAGGTGGTCGCGCTGTCCGACATTCCGGAATTTTCCGGCGAGCCCTATGTGGTTATCAATGACAACGAGCCGAGTTTCCCGGCGGAGGATTTCACAAGCAAAGGATTTGAGGAATACAGTCCTTTGGATGATCTGGGACGCTGCGGTGTGGCGTATGCAAATGTCGGTCTGGAGACCATGCCGACCGAGGAGCGCGGCAGCATCAGCAACGTCAAGCCGACAGGCTGGAAGAGTGTGCAGTATGATTTTGTAGACGGAAAGAGTCTGTACAATCGCTGCCATCTGATCGGATTCCAGCTGACGGGCGAGAACGCCAACCGTCAGAACCTGATTACCGGCACGCGCTACATGAACGTCGACGGTATGCTGCCGTTTGAAAACCTGGTTGCCGACTACGTCAAGGAGACCGAAAACCACGTTTTGTACCGAGTGACACCCATTTTTGAGGGTGATAATCTGGTAGCGAGCGGTGTACAGATGGAAGCCCAGTCGGTCGAGGACAAGGGTGAGGGTGTATGTTTCAATGTGTACGTCTACAACAATCAGCCGGGCGTGACCATCGACTATGCGACCGGTGACAGCTGGGCATCCGATGAGGCGCCGGCGGACACGAGCCAGGAGAGCACGTATATTTTAAACACGAGCTCGCGCAAGTTCCACAAGCCCGATTGTGGCAGTGTGGAGACCATCAGCCCGTCCAACAAAAAGAGCTACACGGGCACGCGGGAAGAACTCATCAATCAGGGCTATGAGGCCTGTGGCAAGTGTAAACCGTAAGACTGACAAGAGAGCCGAAGCAAACGGCTCTCTTTTTGTATGCCCCGGACATTGCGCAGGCGCGTGCGGACTCGTATAATAGAACTTACGGAAAAAAGGGGGATTGAGATGAAGCGATCGGTTGGCTTATCCGGTGCGCGAGCGCGCAAAACACAGGACTTGACGGTGGGCAGCATCACAGGCAATCTGCTTCTGTTCGCCCTGCCGCTCATGGCGGGAAATCTATTGCAGCAGCTATACAACGTGGCCGATACCTGGGTAGTCGGCCGTTTTTTGGGTGCGGACGCGCTTGCGGCGGTCGGTTCGGCCTATACGCTGATGGTCTTTCTGACCTCGATTTTGTTGGGGTTGTGCATGGGCAGCGGCGCAGATTTTGCGGTACAGTACGGAAAACGGGACTTTGATCGGCTCAAGGTTGGTATTTTCCTGTCGTTTGTGCTGATTGCAGTCATGACAGCTGTGCTGTGCGCGATTGTCTATCTGGGGCTAGACGGGATTTTGTGGATTTTACAAATTCCCGATGTGATTGTGCCGCTGATTCGGGCTTATCTTGTGATTGTGTTTTTGGGCATCCCGGCAACCTTCCTCTACAACTATTTTGCAAATCTGCTGCGTGCAATCGGTGACTCGGTCACGCCGCTGCTGTTTTTGGCAGTGTCTGCGGTCTTGAACATCGTGCTTGACCTGTTTTTTGTCATCACGCTGGATTGGGGCGTGGGCGGTGCGGCCGGTGCGACCGTGCTTGCGCAATATGTGTCCGGGTTTGGACTGGCGGCGTTCACGGTTTGGCGATTCCCCGAGCTGCTACCCCGGAGAGAACACCGAAAGTGGAATGGGCGCGTCCTGCGTGAGATTGCAGGCCTGTCTGGTTTGACCTCAGTGCAGCAATCGGTGATGAATTTCGGCATCCTGATGGTGCAGGGCAGGGTCAATTCCTTCGGGCCGTCGGTCATGGCAGCCTTTGCTGCGGCGGTCAAGATCGATTCCTTTGCCTACATGCCGGTGCAGGACTTCGGCAACGCCTTTTCCACCTTCGTGGCGCAGAACTTCGGCGCGGGCAAGGCCGACCGCATCCGGGGCGGTATCCGCAGCGCGGCAGCGTGCGCGGCTGCGTTCTGCGTCGTGGTAGGCTGTGCGGTGTGTCTGTTTGCCCGTCCGCTGATGACCATTTTTGTCGATCCGGCAGAGACCGAGATCATCGCCATCGGCGTACAGTATCTGCACATTGAAGCGGCGTTTTACTGCGGTATCGGTATCCTGTTCCTGCTGTACGGTTATTATCGTGCGGTCGGCAAACCGGGCATGTCGGTCGTGCTGACCGTCATTTCCCTGGGCACGCGCGTTGCGCTGGCTTACGCCCTGTCGGCCATTCCGCAGATCGGCGTAATTGGCATTTGGGTTTCGGTGCCGATCGGCTGGGCGCTGGCTGATCTTGCCGGTATCGTGTATTTATTCTACCGTTCCGAACGTCCGAAAACGGTCAGGGTTGACACAGACAACACACAGGGATAAGATAGAGACGAAAAGATTGGATGAACCGGCGTACAGAGGCCGGTATATGGAAAAAAGAGGGATTTCTGAAAAAATGAGACGAAAATCGTATGAAATCGATATGTGTCATGGGCCGCTGCTCAGCCGTATCCTGCTGTTTGCCTTTCCGCTCATGTGCTCGGGCATCTTGCAGCTGCTGTTTAATGCGGCGGATATTGTAGTCGTCGGTCGATTTGTCGGCAGCGAGGCCATGGCGGCGGTCGGTGCGACCAGCTCACTCATCAACCTGCTGGTCAACTTCTTTATCGGTATTTCGGTCGGCGCAAACGTGCTGGTCGCGCGCTTTTGTGGCGGCGGTGAGTACCTGGACGCTAAGGAGACCGTACAGACCGCGCTCCTGACCGGTTTGGCCGGTGGTTTGATTTTGATTGTGCTGGGTATTGTAGCTTCGCGTCCCATGCTGACGCTCATGGCGACCCCGGAAGAGGTCATCGATCAGGCTACACTGTACATGCGTCTGTACTTTGTCGGCATGCCCGCAACCATGATCTATAACTTTGGCGCGGCCATCCTGCGCGCGGTCGGTGATACGCGCAGACCGCTGTACTTTTTGTTGTTTGCCGGTGTGTTTAACGTCGGCTGTGATGTACTGTTCATTGTTGCACTTGACTGGGGTGTCGCCGGTGCGGCGGCTGCGACCGTCATTGCGCAGCTCATTTCCGCGACGCTCATTGTCATGTGTCTGACCCGCATGGACGGCGTTTGTCACCTGAATTTGGAAAACGTCCACTTTTATCGGGATAAGTTCTTCCGTATCATGCAGGTCGGTCTGCCTGCCGGACTGCAAAGTGTGATTTTCAATATCTCGAATGTACTGATTCAGTCGTCGATCAACTCGTTCGGCGCGATCGCGGTTGCAGGCAACACGGCGGCGAACAACATCGAGGGCTTTGTCTACACCTCGATGAACTCGCTCTATCAGACTTCGCTGAGCTTTACCAGTCAGAACCTGGGCGCCAAGAACGACAAGCGCATCGACCGCGTGCTGTTCTACTGCATGGGTCTGGTCATCATCATCGGTCTGGTGCTGGGCAACGGTGCGCACCTGCTGGGTGAACATCTGCTGGGCATTTACTCGAGTGACCCCGAGGTCATCCAGTTCGGCATGATGCGTCTGAGCGTGGTCAGCGTAACCTATTTCCTGTGCGGCATGATGGATGTCGTCGCGGGAAGCGTGCGCGGTCTGGGCTACTCCATTTTGCCCATGCTGGTCTCGTTCGTGGGCGCGTGCCTGTTCCGTATCTTCTGGATTTTCACCATTTTCCAGTGGCAGCACACGCTGTTTAACCTGTATATTTCTTATCCGATCTCGTGGACGCTGACCGTGTGCGCGCATATTGTTTGCTATTGCATCGTGCGCCGCAAGGTGTTTGCGCGCATGAGAAAGGCTAGGGAACAGGAACAAATGGAGGCAAAGCCGGTCGAACAGGAAGTCTAACAAAAAAGATTTTATAAACTATACAAAATGAAAATTTTGTATAACTGAGAGCAGACGCAATGGCGCGGTGGGGACAGAAAAATCCCTGCCGCGCTGTCTTTTGTCAGATCGAATGGAACGGCGCGACTTCGTTTGCTGTGCTCTTGTTCGATGTGCCGAAATGGGTAAAATCCGGGTTTTTCCATTGACTTTTCCGGTGAGAACGATTACAATCATGCTTGGGTTAGTTATAACTAACTTATAATAAAAAATACATGCAGCTCGGATGGCCGACAAGGCGGCAACACAAAATATGGCCCAGCCGACTCTTGACAGGATACCAAATCCGTGGTATCCTACTCCCAGATCATATGACTGACGGAATCGTGGGGCTTACCACATGAAGTATGATCCTGTTTTTTGCCGACCGTCTGGGCACAGTTGCCTGGAGGTGCGGCTTTTTTTGTGCCTTTTTGGCTCAAAAAGCGCATCTTCAGCAAAAGGAGCAAGCAAATGACCGGATACTTACACTCGATCGAATCCATGGGCACGGTAGACGGGCCGGGCATCCGCACGGTGGTCTTTTTACAGGGCTGTGCGCTGCGCTGCCGGTACTGTCACAACCCAGACACCTGGAAGACTGGCGGCGGGCAGCAGATCACACCCGAGGCACTGGTGCAAAAACTGCGTCGCTATGTGCCGTACTACACCCGTTCGGGCGGCGGTGTGACCTTCTCGGGCGGCGAGCCGCTCTTGCAGCCGGAATTCCTGTCCGAGTGCCTCAGGCTGTGTAAGGCCGAGGGCATTCACACCTGCATCGACACGGCGGGCGTGGGTCTCGGTGACTACGATGGCATTCTGCAAAACACCGATCTTGTTTTGTACGATGTCAAGCACGAAGCGCCGGACGCTTACCGAGCATTGACCGGCCAGCCGATCGACCGCACGCATGCCTTTGTCGAGGCCGTGCGAAAGGCTGGAACGCCCATGTGGGTGCGGCATGTCGTGGTGCCGGGTGTGACCGATGACGAGGCGCACATGCAGGCGCTCGCCGGGTACGTCCGCACGCTGCCGAACGTGCAGCGCGTCGAGCTGCTTCCCTATCATTTGCTTGGGGTCAACAAGTATGCTGCGCTCGGCCTCCCCTATCCACTCGAGGGCGTGCCCGCGATGGATCGCGCGCGGTGTGAGCAATATCAGGACACATATTTTGGAGGTTGGTCTAAATGATGCAGTACAGCCAGTGGAACGGTTTTCGCGGCGGTGAATGGCAGCGCGCCATCGACGTCCGTTCGTTCATTCAGAAAAACTACACGCTCTACGAGGGTGACGACAGCTTTCTGGTTCCTCCGACCGACCGCACGCGCCGCGTGTGGGAAAAGTGCGAGAAGCTCATTCTCGAGGAGCTGAAAAAGGGCATTCTGGACGTCGATACCGACCGCATTTCAGGCATCGACAACTTTGAGCCCGGATACATCGACAAGGAAAATGAGGTCATCGTCGGCCTTCAAACCGACGCGCCTTTAAAGCGTATTGTCAACCTGTACGGCGGTATGCGCATGGCAAAGTCTTCGCTCGAACAGTACGGCTATCAGCTCGACCCGACCATCGAGCGCCACTTCGCCGAGTACCGCAAGACCCACAACGAAGGTGTCTTTGACGCCTACCCCGAGCGCACCCGTGTTGCCCGTCATGTCGGCCTGCTGACCGGTCTGCCCGATGCCTATGGCCGCGGCCGCATCATCGGCGACTATCGCCGCGTTGCGCTGTACGGCATCGACCGCCTGATCGAGGAGAAGAAGAACGATCTCAAGGCGATCGACGGCCCGATGGACGAGGAGCGCATCCGCCTGCGCGAGGAAGTTTCCGAGCAGATTCGCGCACTGGGCAAGGTCAAGGCCATGGCGGCACGCTACGGCGTCGACCTGTCCCAGCCGGCAAAGGACGCGCACGAAGCCGTGCAGTTTTTGTACATGGCATATCTGGCCGGTATCAAGGAGAACAACGGCGCAGCGACCTCGCTTGGCCGCACGTCCACCTTCCTCGACATCTACATCCAGCGCGATCTGGACGCGGGCATTCTGGACGAGGCCGGTGCACAGGAGCTCATCGACCAGTTCATCATCAAGCTGCGTCTGGTGCGTCACCTGCGCACGCCCGAATACAATGAGCTGTTCGGCGGCGACCCGACCTGGGTAACCGAGTCCATCGGCGGCATGGGCATTAACGGCAAGCCCTTGGTGACCAAGAACTCGTTCCGCTACCTGCACACGCTGACCAACTTAAATCCCGCACCCGAACCCAACCTGACCGTGCTCTGGAGCGAGCACCTGCCGCAGGGCTTCAAGACCTACTGCGCCAAGATGAGCATCGCGACCGACTCCATCCAGTACGAAAACGACGACGTGATGCGCCCGATCTACGGCGACGACTACGCCATCGCCTGCTGTGTCTCGGCCATGCAGGTCGGCAAGCAGATGCAGTTCTTCGGCGCACGCTGCAACATGGCAAAGAGCCTGTTGTATGCGATCAACGGCGGCGTGGACGAGAAGAAGGGCGAACTGGTTGTTCCGGGCATCGAGCCCATCACCGACGAAATTCTGGACTATGACAAGGTGCGTGCAAACTACGACAAGGTACTGGCTTATGCAGCCGAGCTGTACGCCGACACGGTCAATATCATCCACTTCATGCACGACAAGTACGCCTATGAGGCCAGCCAGATGGCACTGCACGACACCCACGTCGAGCGCCTGACCGCCTTCGGCATTGCCGGTCTGTCGGTCGCTGCCGACTCGCTGTCTGCCATCCGCTACGCCAAGGTACGCCCCATCCGCAACGAACAGGGCATCGCGGTCGACTTCGAGACCGTGGGCGAGTTTCCCAAGTACGGCAACGATGACGACCGCGCCGACGACGAGGCCGTTTACATCGTCCGCAAGTTCTCGTCTGAGCTGAAAAAGCATCCGCTGTACCGCGGTGCAAAGCATACCCTGTCTGCCCTGACCATTACCTCGAATGTCATGTATGGCAAAAAGACCGGCTCGACCCCGGACGGCAGAAAGGGCGGCGAACCGCTTGCCCCGGGTGCAAACCCCATGCACGGACGCGATGAAAACGGCGCACTCGCGTCGCTCAACTCGGTTGCAAAGATTCCTTACCGTGACGTATGCCAGGACGGTGTGTCCAATACCTTCTCGATTGTACCCGACGCGCTCGGTCACGACGAGGCCGCACGCGAAGCCAATCTGGTCGCCGTGCTCGACGGATATTTCCAGCAGGGTGCACACCACCTGAACGTCAATGTCCTGAATCGCGAAACCCTCATGGACGCGATGGATCACCCGGAGAAGTACCCGACCCTGACCATCCGCGTATCCGGTTACGCGGTCAACTTTAATCGTCTGTCCCGCGAGCAGCAGGAAGAGGTCATCAAGCGCACCTTCCACGCCTCGCTGTAAGGATAGAGTATTTTCCTCTTTTTTCCCAATTCTCACGAGAAAGGATGCGCCGCGCGGTGCATCCTTTCCGCATTTGCCGGTTTTCAGGAAAGGATGTGTCAAAGATATGAAGCTGCGCCCCTATCACCCGGACGACTGCCCGGCGCTCGCCGCCCTCTTTTACGATACTGTGCATACGGTGAACTGCCGGGACTACTCGGCTAACCAGTGCGACGCGTGGGCGGACGGGATGGTCGATCTTGCGGCCTGGAATCGCTCTTTTCTGGAGCACACGACCTGGATTGCCGAGCAAGATGGGCAAATCGTCGGCTTTGGCGACATCAGCCGTGACGGCTACCTCGACCGTCTGTATGTCCATGCCCGTTTCCAGCGGCAGGGCATCGCAACAGCACTTTGCGACGCGCTGGAAAGCGCGGTCAAGGGCCGTCCGATCGAGACCCACGCCTCCATTACCGCCCGTCCCTTCTTTACCGCACGCGGCTACCGGACGATCACCGAACAGCAGGTCGTGCGCCACGGAGTCAGGCTGACCAATTTTGTCATGCGCAAGCCATAATTTAGACAGAACAAAAACGCATCCCGCCGGAATTTGGACGGGATGCGTTTTTTTGAGGGGTGAATCATCGATTGAGCAGATAAATCATCAGATTGAGATAGGCTGCAAAGGTCACCCACAGGAAATACGGGATTTGCAGCCGCGCTGCCAGACGGTCGGAGCGGGCAAAAATGAAGATCATCCAGATGATGAGCGCCCACAGGACGAGCAGCCAGACAAAGGAAAAGAGATAGACGCGGAAGGTAAAGAATGCAATGCTCCACGCGAAGTTAAAGAACAGCTGGACGGCGTAAATATGGGTCGCGGACTGCTTGTCCGCTTGTGAGCCGTCAGACTCCAGTACACGCCCCAGTCCGATGCCCATGAGCACGTATAAGATCGTCCACACAACCGGGAAGATCCACGCGGGCGGGGTCAGCATGGGTTTATTGGCGAGCTCTGTATAGTAGGACATGTCGTTACGGGTCAAAAAACTGGAAAGGGCGCCGACAAGAAGGGTGATGCCGATCGTCCAGAGATAAGTTCTTTTTTTCATGGTTTATTTGCCTCCGATCGCTTGCCTTGTGTCTGCTATGATACACCGTCCGGCAGGCGAATGCGGTCATAAATTGGAGGCGGTCTGTGAAATATGCAAAGAATTTTCGCTTTCCGGCTTGCCCTTGAAGGCTTTTAAGGTCTGAACCAGCAGAATGATGGCCAAAACAATCGAAATATAGTCTGCGACAGCCTGGGTAAAGTTGATGCCGTTCAGACCAAAGCCAGCGTCCAGAATATACAGCAGCGGAATGAAGATCAGACCCTGACGGCAGACCGAAAGCATGGTCGCGGGCAGCGGACGGCCCAGCGCCTGCATGCTGTTGATGGACAGGAAGAGCAGGCCGAGGATGGGGCCGGCAATCGAGGTCGCAATCAGCATCGGGCCGCCGTAGGTGATGACCGACGCGTCATCGATGAACAGCGCGACAATCTGACGGCTGAAAATGATGTACACCGCGCTCAGCACTGTTCCGCACACGACGGTCAGAATACCGCTGAATTTGAGGATATCCAGAAAGCGGCGGCGCAGTCCGGCGCCGAAGCAGTAGCCCAGAAGCGGCTGGATACCGTTGGTGATGCCCATGTGAATAAAGACGATGAACAGATAGGCCTTAGTGATAATGCCCATCGCGGCGACCGGGTCGTCGCCGTACTGCACGAGCGCGTTGTTGAGCAGCACGGTCGCGATGCTCATAAGCGCCGAGTTGACACCGGCCGGAATGCCGATGGTGACCACCTGCACCATCTGGTGCTTGTCGCCGCGCAGATGGCGGGGATGAATGGACAGCATGGACGAGCGGCGCATAAAGTACCAGACGTAGTAGATGCAGCCGCAGACATTGCCGAGCACGGTAGCGATGGCAGCGCCTGCCGTGCCCATGTTCAGCGTGAGGATAAAGACCGGGTCGAGCACGATGTTGACCACCGTACCGATCATACCGCCGACCATGGAAGCCTTGGCTGCACCCTCACCGCGCACGACATGGCCGAAGGTATTAGCGAAAAGGATGAAGGGTGCGCCGACCGCGATGTAAAACAGGTATTCGCGTGCGGGCTGGATGGTGTTCTGGGTGCTGCCCAGCACGGACAGCAGCGGGTCCATGAGGGGCAGGATGATGAGCGCGGACAGCACGCCGAACACGAGCGACGCATAACAGCAGAACGACGAGGCGGTCTTGGCCTCCTTGTGCATCTGCTGGCCCAGCAGAATGGAGATCACCGCACTGCCGCCGATGCCGAGCAGGTTTGCGATGGCCATGAACATGACAAAGACCGGGTTTGTCAGCGAGACCGCTGCAACCTGTATCGCGTCATGGGTCTGACCGACGAAAAAGGTGTCGGCCATGTTGTAAATGACCAGAACCAGAGAAGAAATGACCGTAGGCACGGCCATGCGCACGACCGCCGTGCGCACCGGTGCGTCTCGAAAGACGGCTTCGTTTTGATTCATACAAATGTACCTCCTGATGTGACTTGAAAAAATAGTATGCAAGCAAACGATTTAGACAAAATTTTTCGCGCATCCTGTTATTCCAGATGCGCGAGTATTTTCCGACAGATGGTCTTAAACTGTTCGATTTCGCGGGGCGTGAGCGCCTCGCCCAGCGCCTCCTCGGTTCCCTGCCGAATGGCGCCGCATTTGCGCTGGAGTTCCAGCCCTTTTTCCAGCAGCTCGATGGTCTTGCTGCGCTTGTCCTCGTCCGACACCGTGCGTCGGATGAGCTGCTTTTCCTCCATCAGCCGCAGCATTTTGGATGCAGTCGCGCGATTGATAAAGAATTCGTCCTCGATATCGCGCTGGCACAGCCGCTGGTCGCGGTGGGCGTAGAGAAAATCGAGCACGAACAGGCTGGTCAGTGAGCATTCGTTGAGCTCCTTGCGGTTGTAGATCGCATGGGAAATACGATCGGTGTGGTTGCTGAGCTTGTGGATGTAAAAGCTGAGGTCGGTGTTTTCCATGTGATCGCCTCCCGACGAAAAATAGTTTGCCTGCAAATTATTATAGTGGGCTGTACCTGCAATGTCAAGAAAAGATATCGGATTTTGTTGCAGCGGGCAAACAAATGTGCTATCATGGTCATGCCTCACGATATTCCATTGCGAGTTGTTCGTAAAAGATGTGTAAAGTGCACAAAAAAGGAGGGTATCATGCAAAGATCCAGCTGGGCACGTCCCACGGCAAAGACCATGCGGGACATGCTGCACATTGGCGCACCCATTTTCGCCGAGCTGTTCCTCGTCAGCCTGTTTGTCATGGTGGACACTGCGCTGCTCAAGCCCTGCGGTACGACCGCGATTGCGGCCGTCGGTCTGACCGCCGAGCCAATCAACGTACTGGAATTTCTGTTTTTCGCCGTTCAGACCGCGGTCATCGCACGCATGGCGCGCGCGTCAGCCAAAAATGACCGCAGCGCCATCCATGCCATTATCCGGGGATATCTCAAACTGACCTTGGCCTCGGCGGTGCTTCTCGCCGTCCTGACCGGTGCCTTTGCCGTTCCCTTCCTGACCCTGTTCGGCGGTACGGCAGACACCCTGCCCATTGCCGTACCCTATTTTCAGATTTCCCTGCTGGCCTTTGTCTGCCGCCGTATGTACGGTGCGATGGCTACCATTTTAAAGGGATTGGACAAGCCGCAGTGGTCATTTTTGCTCAATCTGATCGCAAACGGCATCAATATCGTCGGGGACGTTGTACTGATTAACGGCTATGGCCCCTTCCCCAAGCTGGGCGCACTCGGTGCGGCCGTGGCGACAGTCAGTGGCTGCGCAGTGGGTCTCATTTGCGCCGTGGTGGTCATGCGTGACCAGCTGCGGGCACGCGAGATTCGGATTCCGCTGTCCGACTGGCTGCGCTCGACCTGGCGCGAAACCAGAGCAATCTGCACCGAGGCGCTGCCCATGGCGGGTGAAAAGGTCATGATTCGTCTGGGCATCTTCCTGTCCATCACGCGCATTGCAGCGCTGGGCACGACCGCCTTTGCCGCCTATCGCATCTTGATTTCGCTGCAAAACTTCGCCTATCTGGGCGCGGAAGCCGTCGCGACCACCGCGCTCATCTTCCTGAGCAAGGCTTACGCCAACCACGACCGCAAAGCGGCACAAGATGCGTTTTCGGCTGCGATGGTGTACGGACTTGCCTTTTCCAGCCTGTGCGCGGTGCTGTTTTTCGCCGTTCCGGGCTTTCTCATGTCGTGCTACTCGGACGACCCGCAAGTGCTGTCCGAGGGTGTGCGCGTCCTGCGCATCATCTTCCTATACCAGCCGTTCCAAGCGGTCGCACTCATCTACGCCAGCGGTATGCGCAGCTGTCGGCGTGCGGGTATTCCCTCGATCATCACGACCGTGGGCATCGTTCTGGTTCGTCCGTCGCTTGTCTATCTGCTGGCCGGACCGCTGGGCGTGTGCGGTGCGTGGATTGCCATTATGACCGACGAGATCGTGCGCTGCGTGCTGCTCTTTGCCCTGCGCGGCAAGATGTGGCGGCAATTCACCGATGCCCCAACCCCTTCCCCAGCTGTCGTATAACCAAAAAAGCTCTGACTTTTGTCAGGGCTTTTTTTCATTTTCGGTTTGAATTTATGCAGGCTGACAAAATGTAAGCAAGCTAACAAAAAATCAATTGACATGATTTTTAGTGTTTGCTAAACTTGTAAGTAAGCTAACAAATTTCTTAAAAGGAGTGTATTCCCAAACATGGAGTCAGAGCATTTGATCGGATACACCATCCGCGCGCTGTCCAACCTGTTTCGGCGGCAGCTGATGAGCCACCAGCCGCCGGGCGGCAAGCCGTGTTCGGAGACCGCAGGCATGATTATGGGCTATCTGTGCGAGCACGTCGGCGACCAGCTGTGCCAGCATGACATCGAGCAGGTTTTCTGTATCCGCCGCTCGACCGCGTCCCGCTTTTTGATCGCGCTCGAGAAGGAAGAGATGATCGAGCGCGTGAGCGCACCGAACGACGCACGGCGCAAGATCATCGTTCCGACCGAAAAAGCGCTCGCCATTCACGCGCAGTTCATCGCCCAGCGCGATGCGCTGGAAGCCCAGATCACCCGGGGCATTCCCCGCGAAGAAGTGGAAGCGTTTCTTGCGACCGCAAAAAAAATTCAGGCCAATCTGGCCGAACTACCCCAGCAAAAGGAGTGATACACCATGGTCAATCACATCACAGCCGCCATCCGCGACAACAAAAAAGCGTCCATCCTGGCGCCGATCTTTGTCTGCTTTGAGGTTCTCTTTGAGGTATTGATTCCGGTCGTCATGGCCGTACTCATCGACAAGGGCATTGATGCGGGCGATCAGGGCGAGATTCTGCGCCTTGGCGGCATCCTCATCGTTATGGCCGTATGCGCCCTGATTTTCGGCGTCCTGGCCGGCGGCGCAGCAGCCGATGCCTCGGCAGGCCTGGCACGCAATCTGCGCCACGACATCTACCACCACGTACAAAACTTTTCTTTCGCCAACATCGATAAGTTTTCCACCGCCGGTATCGTCACCCGTCTGACGACCGACGTCACCAATGTACAGAACGCTTATCAGATGATTATTCGCGTCGCTGTGCGCGCCCCTGTCATGCTGGTCTTTGCCTTTGCCATGACCGTATACATCAGCCCGCGCCTTGCGACCATCTACCTGTGCGCGATTCCCATTCTGGGCATCGGTCTGGCACTGATTATCAGCCGCGTACACGGTCTGTTTACTCAGGTATTCGACACCTACGACGAACTGAACAACGTCGTACAGGAAAACCTCACCGGCATCCGCGTAGTCAAGTCCTTCGTGCGTGAGGACTTTGAAAAGAAGAAGTTCGGCACGATCTCCGAGAAGCTGTTCCGCGGCTTCCTCAAGGCCGAGCGTCTGATTATTTTGAACATGCCGCTCATGCAGTTCTGCGTCTACGCCTGCCTGTTGCTCATCTCCTGGATTGGCGCACGTCTGGTTGTCGGCGGTTCCATGACCACGGGCGCACTGACCAGTATGTTCAACTACACCTTCCAGATTCTCATGAGTCTCATGATGCTGTCCATGGTCATGGTTATGGTCATCATTGCGCGCTCGTCTGCCGAGCGTATCGAGGAGATTCTGGAGGAAGAGAGCAGCCTCAAGTCCAAGCCGGACGGCGTGCGCGAAGTGCCCGACGGCTCGGTCGACTTTGAAAACGTATCCTTCAGCTATGTAAACGACCCGCACAACACCAGCCTCAACCACATCGACCTGCACATTCGCTCGGGCGAGACCGTGGGCATTCTGGGCGGCACCGGTGCGTCCAAGACCACGCTCGTTCAGCTTATCCCGCGTCTGTACGACGTGACCGTGGGCACGGTCAAGGTCGGCGGCATCGACGTGCGCGAGTACGATCTGGAAGTGCTGCGCAACGAGGTCGCCATGGTGCTGCAAAAGAATACCCTGTTCTCGGGCACGATCAAGGAGAACCTCAGATGGGGTAATGAACACGCTTCGGACGAGGAGATCGAGCGCGTGTGCCGTCTGGCGCAGGCCGACCCCTTCATTCAGGAAATGCCCGATAAGTACGACACTTACATCGAACAGGGCGGCACCAACGTATCGGGCGGTCAGAAACAGCGTCTGTGTATCGCCCGCGCCCTGCTCAAAAAGCCCAAGATTCTGATTCTGGACGACTCGACCTCTGCCGTCGACACCAAGACCGACGCGCTCATCCGTCAGGCATTCCGCGAGGAAATCCCGGACACGACCAAGTTCATCATCGCCCAGCGTATCTCGTCGGTACAGGATGCCGACCATATTCTGGTGCTGGACGACGGTCACATCAGCGCGTACGGCACGCACGAGGAACTGCTCAAAACCAGCCAGATCTATCAGGAAGTCTTTGCATCGCAGCAGAAGGGAGGCGAGGAAGATGCCTAATTTCAACAAGATGAACGCGAAAATGGGTGCGCCGCACGCGCAGGCACCCAAGGGAACGGCAAAGCGCCTGTTCTCCATGATCGCCCGCGGCAACGTCCTGCGCCTTGTCGTGGTCATTCTGGCCATCATTGTCAGCGCGGCTGCATCGGTCGGCGCTTCGGTCTTCCTCGAGTCGCTCATTGACGACTACATCAAGCCGCTTCTGCTCATGGACGCGCCGGTCTTTACCGACCTGCTGCACGCTCTGGCCGGTATGGCCTGCCTGTACGCGGCCGGTCTGATCGCAACCTACCTCTACAACCGCATCATGGTTACGGTCTCCCAGCGCACCCTCAAGGACATCCGTGACCGCATGTTCTCGCACATGCAGTCGCTTCCTATCCGCTACTTCGACACCCATCCCCACGGCGATATCATGTCGGTCTACACCAACGACGTCGACACCCTGCGTCAGATGATCTCGCAGAGCATCCCGCAGGCTATGTCCTCGGTCATCAGCATCATCGCTGTGTTCTGCTCCATGCTGGTCATGAGCTGGCAGCTGACCATCGTGGTTCTGATCTGCGTCGCCATCATGCTGTTTGTCGTGCGCAAGATCGCACACAAGAGCGGCATGTACTTCATGCAGCAGCAGGCCGACCTCGGTAAGCTCAACGGCTACATCGAGGAAATGATTGAGGGTCAGAAGGTCGTCAAGGTCTTCTGCCACGAGGAAAAGGCAAAGGAAGGCTTCGACCGCTTAAACGACAAGCTGGCAGGCTCGGCTCGTCTGGCAAACAAGTACGCTAACATCTTGATGCCCGCCATGAACAACATCGGCAACCTGCAATACGTCATTCTGGCCATTGTTGGCGGCGCCATCGCCCTCAACGGCGGCGGTCTGACGCTGGGCGCGATTGCGGCATTCTTGCAGCTGTCCAAGAGCTTCACCCAACCCATCAGCCAGATTTCCCAGCAGTTAAACTCGATCATCATGGCGCTGGCTGGTGCATCCCGTGTCTTTGCGCTCATGGATGAGGAGTCTGAGCAGGACGAGGGCTATGTGACGCTGGTCAATGCCAAGTACGACCAGAACGGCGAACTCGTCGAGAGCACCGAGCGCACGGGCATTTGGGCGTGGAAGCATCCCCACGAGGACGGTACGCTCACCTACACCAAGCTGACCGGTGACGTGCGCTTCTTCGACGTTGACTTTGCCTACACCCCCGACAAGCCCATCCTGCACGACATCACCCTCTTTGCAAAGCCCGGTCAAAAGCTGGCCTTTGTCGGCTCGACCGGTGCGGGCAAGACCACGATCACAAACCTGATTAACCGTTTCTACGACATTGCCGACGGCAAGATTCGTTATGACGGCATCAACATCAACAAGATCAAAAAGGACGATCTGCGCCGCTCGCTGGGCATTGTTTTGCAGGACACCAACCTGTTTACCGGCACCGTGCGCGAGAACATCCGCTATGGCCGTCTGGATGCGACCGACGAAGAAATCGAGGTTGCGGCAAAGCTGGCCAACGCCGACGAGTTCATCCGCCGTCTGCCCGAGGGCTACGATACCATGCTGACTGACAACGGTGCAAACCTGTCTCAGGGTCAGCGTCAGCTGATCGCCATTGCGCGCGCAGCGGTTGCCGATCCCCCGGTTATGATCCTCGACGAGGCGACAAGCTCCATCGATACCCGCACCGAGGCACTGGTACAGCAGGGCATGGACGGTCTGATGTACGGCAGAACGGTCTTTGTCATCGCGCACCGTCTGTCTACCGTGCGCAACTCGGATGCCATCATGGTACTCGAGCACGGACGCATCATCGAGCGCGGCAGCCACAACGAACTGATTGCCCAAAAGGGTGTTTACTATCAGCTCTATACCGGCGCATTCGAAATGGAATAACGCAAAAGACCCACCGGACAGGTTTCCGGTGGGTCTTATTTTTTGTCCTATTTTGGTTATGCGTCCAGATGGTCAAGCGCATCCTGCACGATCTTGTCGAGCATTGCGCACTGTGCGCCGTCGATGACCGGCTCGTCGGTGCGGTTTTCCGCAATAATCGCCTGTGCGCGTTCCTGCGCGTGCCAGCGCGAGAATGGGCTCGAGCGCTTCGGCCGGGATGCGCACGGTCTCCCCGTCCACCTTGGCGCCCAGTTTCTGCGCCATGCCGCACACGGTCTCGTTCGGCACGTGCAGACCGATCTCGGACAGGATGCGCATGGATGTATTGTGAATGCGTACGATCTCGTCATCGCTCAGTACGCGGATATTCGCCTGAATCTGGTTCATGGTTTGGCTTTCCTTTTCTTTCCACCAGTCTGCCAGATTTCCCCGCCTCGGGCAATGGAATTTGCTCCCTCTTTGCTGTCATTTTATGTACCTTCACCCGTGTGCCTGAAACGGGATCTCAGACAAAGAAAAACCCCCACGGATTGCATTTCCGCAGGGGTTCTTCTCGTGAAAGGAGATTTGAACTTGAAATATAAATAGGAGATGTTTCCCCAATGGGGCAAAATGGATGATTTAGCGCTGTACGCGGCCGGAACCGTCGCCGCCTGCCAGCTTCTCGACCTCGGAAACGGTCACGAGGTTGTAGTCGCCCTCGATCGAGTGCTTGAGTGCAGATGCTGCAACTGCGAACTTGACTGCGTCCTGGGTGTTCTTGCCGGACAGCAGCGCATAGATCAGACCGCCGCCGAAGGAGTCGCCGCCGCCAACGCGGTCAACGATGTGCAGATGGTACTCCTTGGAGAAGCAGTAGTTCTCGCCGTCGTACAGCATAGCAGCCCAGTCGTTGTCGCTTGCAGAGATCGAGGTGCGCAGGGTGATTGCAACCTTCTCAAAGCCGAACTTGTCAGCCAGCTGCTTTGCAACAGACTTGTAGCCTTCCTTGTTGAGCTTGCCGCCGTAAATGTCGGTGTTCTCTGCCTCGATGCCGAATACGTCCTTTGCGTCCTCCTCGTTGGAGATGCACACGTCAACGTACTGACACAGATCGGTCATTGCTGCGCGCGCCTGATCGCGGGTCCACAGCTTGCCGCGGTAGTTTAAGTCACAGGAAATCTTCACGCCGTGTGCCTTTGCAGCCTTGCAGGCCTCGCGGCAGATCTCGACCAGGTTCTCACCCAGTGCCGGGGTGATGCCGGTGAAGTGGAACCAGTCCACGCCCTCAAAGATTGCGTCCCAGTCGAAGTCAGAGGGAGCAGCTTCCTGAATGGCAGAATGTGCACGGTCGTAGATGCAGACCGAGCCGCGCTGGGATGCACCCTTCTCGAGGAAGTAGATGCCGACGCGGTCGCCGCCGCGTACGATCTTGGAGGTGTCAACGCCGTACTTGCGCAGCGAGTTGACAGCAGCCTGACCGATTGCATGGGTGGGCAGCTTGGTGACAAACGAAGCGTCCATGCCGTAGTTTGCCAGAGAAACAGCGACGTTTGCCTCGCCGCCGCCGAAAGTGGCCTGCAGCTGGTCGTCCTGGAAGAAGCGGTAATAGCCGTTGGGGGCAAGGCGGAGCATGAGCTCGCCAAAGGTAACAACCTTCATGGGTATAAACTCCTTTTCAGATCTTTGAGGGTGGTAACGTGGATTTTGGATTGTTTTTTGGTAGGGTAACGTATTTTGTAAAAAGGTTTTTAGGCCTTGCCGACCAGATGGACGGCGAAACCGCAGATTTCGTCGGTCAGATAGATTGCGTTCAGGCGTCCGTCCGCCTTGAACTTGGCCGTCGATTCATCGAACTGGAAACCGCGTGCTTCCAGCTCGGCACGAGCCGCTGCGACATCGGGGGTACCGATGGCGATGTGGCCCATGGTTCCGCGGTAAGGGGTCTTCATGACCTCAACGCCTGCACCTGCGAAAATCGAGCTGTTTCCGTCTTTCAGCTCAAAACCGAACAGGGTGCAGAACAGTTCGGCAGCGCGGCGCGCCTCCTCAGGATTCTGCGCGTTGATGCCGACATGGGCGAGCGAAAACTCAGCCATTGCGCGCCTCCTTGACGATCTCGACCGACTTGCGGCACAGGTCGACGATCTCGTCCCACTTCTGGTTCTCGATCAGGTCAGCGGTGACCATGTAGGAGCCGCCGCAAGCGGTGATGACCGGGCACTTGATATACTCAGCCAGGTTCTTGAGCGAAACGCCGCCGGTGGGCATGATCTTGAACATCGGGAAGGGCGCAGACATTGCCTTGATCTTTGCAACACCACCGGACTGCTCAGCCGGGAAGAACTTCAGAACTTCCAGACCGAACTTGTATGCAGCGTGGTAGTCGGTCGGGGTGGTGCAGCCGGGCAGGATAATGACCTGCTTTTCCTGGCAGTATGCAACCAGTTCGGGATCAAAACCGGGGGTTACGATGAACTGCGCACCTGCTGCCAGCGCCTCGTCTACCTGTGCGGTGGTCAGAACGGTGCCGGCGCCCACGATCATGTCCGGGCAGGTCTCCTTCATGATGCGAATGGCTTGTGCAGCGCCTGCTGCACGGAAGGTAACCTCTGCGACCGGTACGCCGCCCTCGCACAGAGCCTTTGCAAGCGGCGCTGCGTCACGGGTCGGATGACCGAGCTTGATAACCGGAACAACACCGATTTCACTGATCTGCTGTAATAACTTGTCCATCGTAGTCAGCCTCCAAGATAGTTTCATAATATGAAACATTGTTTTAAAATCTTAACTGCTCTTATTATAGTAAATCTGTTTGAAAAATCAATACGGCTTTCATCATAAAAATCCCTTGCATTTTTTATGGATTTTTGTTAAAATCAAAACACAGTTTTATAATATGAAACGGAGTGGTCTAAAATGGCGGAAAAAGGAACGGTGCAGTCGCTCGATCGTGCATTTGATATCATGGAACAGTTGTGCGGGGCACGCGATGGCCTGCCCATTCACGAGCTGACCGAGCGCACCGGTCTGCACAAGAGCACGGTGCACCGCATGCTCTCGTCCATGACCGCGCGCGGCTACGTGCGCAAGGATGAGGAGAGCGGACGATACCGCATGACCACCAAGCTCTATGCGCTGTCCGGTCAGGTGGTGGAAAATCTCGACCTCGTACAGATCGCACGCGCCCCCATGGAAGCGCTGTCCCGTCAGGTACACGAGACCGTCCATCTGGTCGTGCCCGAGGGCACCGATATCGTATACGTGCACAAGGTGGACGTCGAGCAGGGTGCCATCCGCATGTTCTCGCGCATCGGCATGCGCCGCCCGATGTACTGCACGGGCGTGGGCAAAGCCATGATGGCGTGCATGAGCGACGAGGAAGTCGACCGCATCTGGGACAGCAGCGACATTCAGGCGTACACGCCCCATACCATCGTCACCCGCGAGCGTCTGCACGACGTGCTCGAGGCCGTGCGCCGTCGGGACTGCGCGTTCGACAACGAGGAGAACGAGCTGGGCGTGCGCTGCATCGCCGCCGCCATCCGCGACTATACCGGAAAGGTGTGCGGTGCGCTGTCCATCTCGGCACCGCTCATGCGCATGAGCGACAGTTATCTCGCGCAGCTGCAGCCTGCGCTGCTCGCAACCCGCGACCGCATTGCGCGTGATATGGGATGGAATGGATGAGAAAACCGGGCTGGGAAGTTTTCCCAGCCTTTTTTCACGCGCAAAATGACTTCGTTCGACCGGCTGGACGTGCCATCATAGCGGTAGCCCATGCGCTGCCCGCTTGTGTCAAATTCTGGTAAAATCGCCTGCAAGACTTTGCAGGGCGGGCAAAATGGCGTATGATAAAAAGAGACAAGCAGGAGGTAACCGTTTATGAAAATTGGCATGTTAACCAGCGGCGGCGACTGCCAGGGCCTCAATTCTGCCCTGCGCGGTGTAGCCAAGACGCTTTACAACGAATTTGGCAAGGATGTGACGCTCTACGGTATCCGAGACGGCTATCGCGGTCTGATCGAGGGCGATTACCACCCGATGAAGCCCGAAGAGTTTTCCGACATCCTGACCCTGGGCGGCACCATTCTGGGCACCTCGCGCCAGCCGTTCAAGATGATGCAGAAAGCCGATGAAAACGAGGAAACCAAGCTGCAAAAGATGCTGGAAACCTGCAAGAAGGCACGGTTTGACTGTCTGGTGATTCTGGGCGGCAACGGCACGCACAAGACGGCAAATCTGCTGTCCGAGCATGGTGTCAACGTCGTCACCCTGCCCAAGACCATCGACAACGACCTTTGGGGCACCGACCTGACCTTCGGTTTTGAGTCGGCGGTCAACATCGCGACCAGCGTCATCGATTCCATCCACTCGACCGCATTCTCGCACAGCCGCGTCTTTATCGTCGAGACCATGGGACACAAGGCCGGATGGCTGACCCTGTACGCGGGCATTGCATCGGGCGCGGACGTGATCGTCATTCCTGAGATTCCGTACAGTGCCAAGGCGATTGCGCGTGCCATCGAAAAGCGCGCCGAGAGCGGCAAGCGTTTTTCCATTCTGGCTGTTGCCGAAGGTGCCATCAGCCAGCAGGAAGCCAAAATGAGCAAGAAGGAATTCAAGGAAGCGCGCAAAAATATGCCCTATCCCTCGATTTCCTACCGTCTGGCCGACGAGCTGAAAGAGCTGACCGGTCAGGAAATCCGCGTCACCATCCCCGGACACTATCAGCGCGGCGGTGCGCCCTGCCCGGCCGACCGTCTGCTGACCACCCGTTTGGGCGTTGCGGCGGCAAACTTCATTCGCGACGGCAAGTTCGGCAACATGGTTGCCATCCGGGCGGGCAAGATTGTACCCGTTCCGCTGTCCGAAGTAGCCGGCAAACTCAAGACCGTTCCGCCCGACAGCGATATCGTACAGGCCGCACGTGATCTCGGCCTTTCCATGGGCGACTAAAAAAAAGACCCGATGCAGACTCAGTATCTGCATCGGGTTTGTCTTTTTATCCGCTTATCCGCACTGTAAAATCACCCAAACGCGGTCGAACCGCCGCGCTTTCAGGTCCTCGGTGCGGATGTAGAAGTACAGCGCGCCGTCGTCACCGAAATTGAGGTCAAAATCTTCCATTTCAAACGAGTCCAGCTGGAACAATAGCCGCCAGTTCTCCACCGAAGCCGCGCCCTCGCGCTCGGCCAGATGGGTGGGGAAATCCTCCAGTCCGCCGAGGTTATACCCCCGGCTGACCAGCTCACACTCGAGCGTCATGTTGTCCTGAATGACGTCCGGCCAGCCCAGCAGCTTGCTGCACTCGCCGCTACCGCCCATGCCCTCGTGCGCTTCGGCGTAGTCCTCAAAGAGCTCGTCCAGTTCGGGGTGCACCCGGGCAAAGTCTGCCCACGATGCAAACGAGCGGTCGGCCTTGGCCTGTACGCGCAGGCGCGGCAGGCGAAATTCCTCTTCCAGCTCGTGCGGGAAGGGTGCGGGCGCAAGCGGCTGACTGCCGTCGAACCAGTACACCCGTCCACAGCCCGCGTCCGCCGGGGCAAAGCCCCAGCGCGCCGACTCCATTTCATAGAAGAAGGACAGAATGCCCGTGCGCGGGAGCAGTCCCTCGGGGTCCATCGCGGCCAGCGCGCCGCAGTCGAACTGCGCCAGAAAGGACAGCGGCCGGGGCTTGACCGTGTCGTCGTAAAAGGTATCCGAGGTAAAGGTCGGCCAGACAAAGCCCTCGGGCACGTCCGGACAGCCGCCGAAACGGGTACGTCCCCACACGATCGGTCCGTCCGCGCCGATATTCAGGCGAATCATGCCGCGCTGCATGGCTTCCAGCAGTTTCAAAATTTTATCCATAATCGTTTCCTCTAAGCAGTGGTCAGAACTCGGTGCAGCTTGCGCTGTATTTTCCTTATCATACCGCATTCTGTCCGCCGGGGCAACCTTTTCCGCCCAGAAAGACAGCCGTGCAGGTGTTCTGCACGGCTGTTTGTCATGCGGTCATCCCTCTTCCTCGATCTGCTGGACGATCTTGCGCGCAAAGCCGCCCAGCGTGCCGCGCTGGTAGGACAGCGAGACCCCGGGCACCGTGCCGCCCAGTGCGGCATCGATGAGCGCACGGGGTACGCCCATGTCGCTCAGTTCGCGCTCGAGAGCAATTACGGCGCGCAGCGCGGCCTCGGTCGCGGCTCGATTGACCCCCGGCACCAGTGCCGCGTCGCCGAGGGTGATCTGGTCGGCGAGTCCGGGCAGGCTGTTCTGCACCCGGCGCAGCAAAGCCGGGTCGTGCTCGCCCAGCACGATCATGCACGGCAGACCGTGCGCCATGCCCACCGCCGAGCCGACCAGCTTGGCTTCCGACCAGACAAGATCGGGGCGTTTTTCGCGCAGATTCTGCGGGATGTCGACCGCGGTCGCGAAGTTGAGCACGACCGCGCCCGGCTTGGCACAGGCTGCCACCTGCTCAAGCACCGACGACACGGCAGAAGCCGGAACGACCACCGCAATGAGCTCCCCTTCTGCGGCGCGTTCGATCTTTGTCGTCCACGGACAGCCGTACAGCTCGCCTATCTGCCGGGTGCTGTCGGCATCCTGCCCGATCACCAGACAATCCCGTCCAGCCTGCCGCAGCAAGAGCTGCCCGAGCTGTCCCGGTCCAATGAGTACAAATTCCATATTGCGCTCCTTTCTCCATCTCCTCGATCATACGTTCTGTTTTGCTTGGTTCTGTCAGTGTCCCTGTCTCTATCTTACCGCACCCGTCTCTTGCTGTAAACCGCCCGTTTGGAACACTGGAAAACAGACGCGTACTGCGTTCCGCGACATGCCGACAAATGGTCGGAATTCCGAACAAATCTGCATAGAATTTCAGAATATGGTTATATTTATGTTCATAATCTACAAAAATTCCTGTGCGGAACATTCTTTTGTTTTGTCGCTTTTTTTGATATAATTGGACTGTCAACAAATAGCTTAGGAAAGATGGTGAACCATTTGGATCAGACAAAACTTGTAATTACCGGCATGGGCGCGGTCACCCCGATCGGGGTGGGCGTTCCGGCCTATTGGCAGGCGCTGACCGCAAGCAAGTGCGGCATCGGCCGCATCACCCGCTTTGACGCATCCGACCTGCCCGTACAGATTGCAGCCGAGCTCAAGGACTTCGACCCGGCCGCCTACATGCCCAAGACCCTCGCGCGCACCATGGACCCGTTCATGCAGTATGCGTTCGTCGCGGCCGAGGAAGCGCTGGGCGACAGCGGTCTGGACATCGCAGCAGACCCCGACCGGGTCGGCATTGTCATGGGCACGGCCATGGACGGTGTGACCACGGTCGCAGGCACGCAAGCCGCGTATGACGCGGGCAAGCGCGTTGGCCCGCGCTTTGTGCCCATGACCATCGGCAACATTGCCGCCGCGCAGATTTCCATCGCCCACGGCATCACCGGCCCGAGCATGACGCTCAATACCGCTTGTTCGGCGGGCGGTGACGCGATTATGACCGCTGCCATGCTGCTGCGCACGGGCGAAGCCGACGCGGTGCTCGCGGTCGGCGGTGAGTCTATTCTGTGTCCGATCGTGGTTGCCGGTCTGTCTCAGGCGCACGCCCTGTCGCGCCGCAACGATGACCCCGAACAGGCCTGCCGTCCGTTCGACGCCGACCGGGACGGCTTCGTCATCGGTGAGGGCGGCGGTGCGCTGATTTTGGAGACCGAAGCGCACGCCCGCGCACGCGGCGCGCATATCTACGCCGAGCTTGCCGGCTACGCCAACACCTCGGACGCGCACCACGTCACCGCGCCCCATCCCGAGGGCGCAGGCGCGGCGGCCTGCATGCGTCGTGCACTCAAACGGGCGGATCTCCAGCCGTCGGATATCGGATACATCAACGCGCACGGCACCTCGACCGGTCTGGGCGATATCGCAGAGACCCAGGCGGTCAAGGCGGTATTCGGCGGTCGGGAGTCGGCGCCCCCGGTGTCCTCGACCAAGTCCATGACCGGTCACCTCATGGGCGCAGGCGGCATCACCGAGTCTATCGCCTGCATTCTGGCCATCCGCGACGGCATCCTGCCGCCCACCCTGCACCTTGCACACCCCGACCCGGCGTGCGATCTCGACTATATCCCCAATGAGGCACGCAAAACCCGAATCACAGCTGCCATGAGCAACTCGCTCGGCTTTGGCGGTCAAAACTCCAGCCTCATTTTCACGCAATACACTCGATAAGGAGCGATTACTTTGTCTGATGGATACACTTACGACGTCTCGATGTTCCGCGAGACCTTCGAGACCCAATACACCTATCTGAACGGCTTTCTGCGCAATGTCGCGCGCTTTGGCGACGCGCCCGCCCTGCATGACCCCCAGTCGGGCAGACGGTGGACGTACCGACAGTTAAACGCCCAGGTCAACCAACTGGCGCACGCCATGCGGCAGGACGGCGTGGGCAAAAATGACGTGGTTATGTTCGCCCTCTTGAACTCGCCCGAGTTCATCTTCTGCTATCTAGCTGCGCACAAGGTCGGCGCCATCGCCTGCCCGGTCAACTACCGGCAGGGCGCGGGCGAAATCGCGCTGGTCATCGACGACAGCCGACCCAAGGTATTCGTCTACGACGCACAGTTCGGCACACTGTCACAGGACGCGCTCGCGCTGGCTGAACACAAGCCCGACCGGGTGCTGGTCGCTGGCGGACAGGGCGCAGAGTCCTTTGATGGCTATATGGACGGTCAGCCCGAGACCGACCCGCCCATTGATTTTCATCCGCATATCTACGACGAAACCACCCGTCTTTACACCTCGGGCACAACCAACCGCCCCAAGGGCGTGCCGATCAATAACATCAATGAGGTGCTGTCGGCACACGATGTCATTATGCACTTTCCGCTCACCCCGACCGACCGCACCATGAACATGACCCCGTGGTTCCACCGCGGCGGCATCCACTCGGGCGGCCCATGCCCGACGCTCTACGTCGGCGGTGAGGTGGTCATCCTGCGCGATTTCCACCCGCGCACCTGTCTGGAATACGCCGAGCGCTATGGGGTCACCTTCCTCATCGGCGTGCCGACCATTCTGGCCATGCTCGCCCGCGCCCAGGAGCGCACCCCGGTCGACCTGTCCGCCCTGCGCGGCATCGTCACTATGGGCGCACCCTTCGAGAAGGCCGCGTGCGAAAAGTATATGAAGCTGCTGACCCCGAATATTTTCAACGGCTACGGCACGACTGAGACCTTCTGGAATACCTTCCTGCGTCCCTACGACCTGCCCGAAATGTCCGGTTCTGCCGGACGGGCGTGCACCGATGACGATGTGCGTGTGGTCGCCGTGCACCCGGACGGCTCGCACGCCGAGCCCGAGGAAGTCGTGCCGCACGACAATGAGACCCCGGGCGAGATCATCATTCGCTCGCCTGCCAAGTCGGCGTTCTGCTACTACAACAACCCGGAAATGACCGCGCAGAAGTTCTACAAGGGTTGGCTGTACACCGGCGATATGGGCACGTGGGACAAGAACGAATTTGTCACCATCTGCGGCCGAAAAGATGATATGATTGTATCAGCCGGTGAGAACATTTACCCGACCCAGATCGAGGCGGTGTTAAACGAGCATCCCAAGGTCGCAGAAAGCGCGGTCATCGGCATTCCCGACCGCCTGCGCGGCGAGGTCGTCGCGGCGTATATCGTCCCGTCCGACGACAGCCTGACCGTCGAGGAGATCAAGGCGTACTGCGTCCAGTCGCCCATGCTGTCCTCGTACAAGTGGCCGCGCTCGTATACGCTGGTCAAAGAACTGCCGCACACGGCAACCGGTAAACTCATGCACTATAAACTGCGTCAGCAGGTATTAGAGAAAGAATAAATATTTTGCGCCCGCCGCACCCCGGCGGGCTGCCTGATTTGGAAATTAGGAGGAAACATCATGGAACGAGTCGTCATTACAGGTATGGGCGCGGTGACCCCAATCGGCAACGATGTCCCGACCTTCTGGCAGTCGCTCAAGGACGGCAAATGCGGCATCGGCCCGATCACCCGCTTTGACGTGTCCGATTACAAGGTCAAGCTGGCCGCAGAGGTCAAGGACTTCGACATCTCGCAGTACGTCGAGGGCAGAGAGGCCAAGCGCATGGACAAGAGCTCGCACTTTGCCATCGTCGCCGCTCAGCAGGCCGTCGATCAGGCCGGTCTGACCCCGGGTACCTTCAACCCTTATCGCACCGGCGTCATCTACGGTTCGGGCATCGGCGGTCTGTACATCACCGAGACCGAGGTCGAAAAGCTCATCAACAAGGGCCCCGGCCGCGTCTCGCCCTTCGCCATCCCTGAGCTGATTCCCAACATCGTCGCCGCGCACCTGTCCATGCGCTTCGGCTTCAAGGGTGAAAACTACTGCCCGGTTTCGGCCTGCGCGACCGCAAACCACGCCATCGGCGAGGCCATGCGCGCCATTCGCCACGGCTATCAGGATATCGTGCTGTGCGGCGGCAGTGAAAATGGTATCATTCCGTTCTCGCTGGCTGGCTTCCAGAACATGAAGGCACTGCACACGGGCGACGACCCCACCGCAGCTTCCATCCCCTTCGACGCACGCCGCTCGGGCTTTGTCATGGGCGAGGGCGCGGGCGCACTGGTGCTCGAGAGCCTGTCGCACGCACAGGCACGCGGTGCGACCATCTATGCCGAGATTGCAGGCTACGGCGCGTCGGGCGACGCCTACCACATCACCAGCCCCTCGCCCGAAGGCGACGCGGCAGCGGCTGCCATCCTGGGTGCCATCGAGGATGCTGGACTCAAGCCGGAAGATGTTGACTACATCAACGCGCATGGCACGTCCACTCCGCTCAATGAAAAGTACGAGACCATCGCCATCAAGAAGGCGCTGGGCGAGGCGGCAAAGAGCGTGCATGTATCCTCGACCAAGTCCATGACCGGTCACCTGCTGGGCGGTGCGGCTGCCGTTGAAGCCATCGCCTGCGCCATGGCAACCCGCGAGGATATCATCCCGCCCACCATCGGCTACAAGGAGCCCGACCCCGACTGCGATCTGGATATCACCCCCAACGTCGCAGTACACGCACCCGTGCGCGTCGCAATCTCCAATTCGCTCGGCTTCGGCGGTCACAATGCGTGCATCGTCATCAAGAAATTTGCGTAAATTCCCCTTTCGCACCGTCTGATCGTCTCAGGCGGTGCGTTTTTTTACCGCTTGACTACGCGCACGCTTTTCCGTAAGATAAAGGGCAGGAATACCGGACACGGAGGCGGCTATGGAACTCAAACAACTGCAATATTTTGTCACAAGCGTCGATTTGGGCAGCTTCAAAAAGGCCGCTGACGCACTCTACACCACCCAGCCACACGTCAGCAAGACCATCAAGGCGCTGGAAGATGAGCTGGGTCTGACCCTGTTCGACCGTCACCCGGTCGGCGTCACCATCACCGAGGCGGGAAAGCAGGTCTACACCCACGCAAGCGACATTCTGCGCCGCTGCGGACAGATTGCACAAGTCGAAGCCGATGGCGGGTGCGAACCGCTGCATGTCGCCGCCACCCCAAGCGGCTTTCTGGCCGACCTGACCGCCCGGTTCTGCCGCGACCGACAGGCACTCGATCTGCGCTACCACGAGGGCAGCATGGAGGATATTCTGCAAAAATTGCACCGGCACGAGGCCAATCTGGGTCTGGTCGCCCTGACCCGCCGCAAGCTCGCCGGGTTCGGGCAGATCATCGATAAAAAACGGCTGACGCTCGAAGTGCTGTGCGAGGATAGCCCGTGTCTGTTCGTCGGCGCAGACCATCCGCTCCGGCAGGCCGGTTCGATCGACGCAGCAGCCCTGCGCACCCTGTCTTTTATCCAGCCGCCCGACGGTCTGTTTGCTCTTCAGCCGTCAGCGCTCATCGGTCAGGACGCGGATAGACCCGGACGTATCCAGACCAATAGCCCGCTTCTGTCGCGGCGATTGACCGAGACCGGCGCGGCGTGTGTGATCGGCTGTCGGTGGATGTTCCCGGAGGATTGTACGCTGCATCCGGTGACGATTGCAAGGTGCGAGGAACGGATTTGTTTGGGACTCGTCAAGCGTGGACGTGGGGAATTGTCGGACGCAGAACGGGAATTTGTGGCGTTCATACGGCAGCAGTTGCCTTGATAAAGCTTTCGCCAGCCTTTCTCGAAAGGCTGCGGAGTCTTGAGGCAGAGCCTCAAGTCGCGTCCCGCAGGACGCGAAATCCCCTTTTTGATTTTCCCGTCCCCCGCAAGGGAAAATCAACTTAAATAAAAAACAAAAGCGCCGTCTGAGGACGGCGCAATCTCTGAAAAGACCAACCGAATGGTTGGTCTTTTCTATTTTTTTTGTTTTGGTTGATTCCCGGGTCGGACACCGGGAATCAAAGGGAGAGTTTCGCCCGTTGCGACGGGCGACTCAGGGCTCTGCCCTGAGAACCCGCAGCCTTTCGAGAAAGGCTGGCGAAAGCTTCAATATGGGTGCGGTGCTAGTTTGCGCTTGTCAGCGTGACCTGTTTACTCGTCTCATCATACCCGACCGTACCGCCGACCAATGCCGTCAAATCACGCAGATTCACGTAATTTGCGCCGTCGATGGTATACGCCGAAACGGTCGCCGTCTGGTCATCCACCAACAGACCCTTGCTGCCTGCTCTGGCCTGCATCGCGGTCACGTCTGGTATGCCTTTAAGTTCCGTCCCGATGGGTTCATACATCTGACCGCGTGTCAGGGTGACGGTGTCGGTCGCCTCGTCATATCCGACTGCGAAGGCCGAGCCGGTCGTGCGCAATGCGGCAGCGCAGTCGCGCAGGCTGACATAATTGGCACCGTCGATCAGGTACGCGGTCAGCGGTGCAGCGGTGCCGTCCACGGCAAAGGTGCAGTCGCTGGGAATGGCCGTTTTCGCCGGGTCGGGCAGGCCGGGTAGGGCGCTGAGATAATCGAAGCGATAGCCCTGATTCTCCCACCCGGTCAGCAATTCATCCAAAATCGCCGCATTGGTCGATGACACCGCGTGCAGCAGCACGATTGCACCCGGATGCACGCGGCTATTGAGCGTTTTGAGTGCGCTCTCGCGGCTGGGCTGCTTGTTCTGATCCCAATCGGCATACGCTACGCTCCAAAGTGTGGTATGATAGCCCAAATTCTGCGCCCACTGCAAATTGTCATGCGTGTACGACCCTTCAGGCGGACGGTAGAAGGGGTCAAGCTTGCGCCCGGTCACCTGCTCGTACTGCTTGGACAGGCTGGTCAGTTCCTGCTCGAATTTGGTCTTGGATACCTTGGACATGTTGGGGTGATTGCTCGTGTGATTGCCCACAATATGCCCCTCGTCTCCCATACGCTTAGACAGCTCGGGCGCGGTGTCCAGATAGTCGCCGACCATGAAAAATGCCGCCGGTGCATGGTGCTTTTTGAGCACGTCCAGAATCTTGGACGTGTTGCCGTTCTCGTAACCACAGTCGAAGGTCAAATAAATGACCTTGCTGTCCGTGTCGCCCATGTAGTACGAACCGTACTTCGCCAGCGTCTGCACGCTATCCTCACCGTTCGGCGGCTTTCCGGCTCCATTTCCGTACCATAATCCCCAGTTGATCGCTCCAGCTGCACTGCTCAGCAGCACACCTGCACAGAGCGCACACAGTCCCCGTTTGATGCGATGATTCATCCCGATTTCCCGTCCTTTCCGACCGTCTAAACCGGCGGTTTGTATGGCCTTAGTATAACAGATGTTCGACCTTGCCTCAAGCTACAAGTCGGATACAGCCACTTTGTCCCCGATGTGGGACGAGGTGAGGAAAGCCACCGCAATCGAATTTGAAGCTTTCGCTCAAGCCTTTCTCGAAAGGCTTGCGGAGTCTTGAGGCAGAGC
>OLRK01000809.1_pt1 | contig 31660 bp, 27 predicted proteins | sample 1672911 | NCBI WGS metagenome assembly OLRK01 (sample SAMEA3136736, study PRJEB25190) | human gut metagenome | biome: human gut; feature: human-associated habitat; material: faeces | place: Austria | collected 2013 | reverse complement strand
ATAAAGACAACTTTAACAGAGCGTATAAGAGAGTTAAGGCAAACAAGGGAGCGCCAGGAATTGATGGCATGACCATTGAGGAGGCTCTTCCATATCTAAAGGAACATCAACAAGAGATAACCGACCGCATTTATCGTGGAAAGTACACTCCGTCTCCAGTAAGACGAGTTGAGATTCCCAAAGCAGATGGTGGTGTGCGAAAGTTTGGCATACCAACAGTGGTAGACCGTACAAGAAAGACTGATAAACAGCGGCTCTGCCCATTTGTAAGAGACTGTGAGAAAAAGTCTGTAAATAAGATTCTTCTATGATAATAAAGGGTGAAAAGTTCTTTCATAGAGCTTTTCGCCCTTGTTTTATATATAACAGTTGCAAATCTGCATGTCAAGAGCAGGCGGATATTCCGCCCGTCTTAACATGTCTCAAAACGGATTATTCTGGTAATCGTCCCTCGTACATAATACTCAGTTCCCCGTAAACTTGTGCCCAATTCCGGATGGTTGTCGTCCATTTTTTTGTTACCTCAAATGTGGCCAGATACAGGGCTTTCAGAAGTGCGGTGTCACTTGGAAATACGCTTCTCTGGCGGTTCAGCTTACGGTAGGTTGAATTCAGCGATTCGATCGCATTGGTCGTATAAATGACCTTTCTGACGGTGGCTGAAAATTTGAAGATCGGGGAGATCGCATCCCAGTTATCTTTCCAGCGTTTCATGGAATTCGGATATTTGGGAGTCCATTTTTCTGTTACCCGATCCAGAGCAGACAGTGCTTTCTTTTCATCTGCAGCCTGATAGATGGTCTTCAGGTCTGTTGCGAAAGCTTTTCGGTCTTTATCAGGGACATATTTCAAAGTGTTCCTTACCTGGTGCACGATACAACGCTGATACTCTGTTTTGGGAAAGGCGGCAGCAATAGCTTCTTTGATTCCTGTCAGGCCATCAGCACAGATGATCAATACATCTTTTACACCCCGGTTTTTCAGCTCATTCATAACCGACAGCCAGTATTTTGCACTTTCATTGTCTCCGATACTGATCGTCAGGACTTCCTTCTTTCCTTCTGTATTGATTCCCAGAATGACGTAAGCGGCAAGCTTACGGATCACTCCATTATCCCGCACAGAATAATGGATCGCATCAATATACAGGATCGGATATACCTCATCTAATGGTCGGTTCTGCCAGTCCTCGATCTGTGGAAGGATCTTGTCTGTAACATCAGAAATGAAACTTTCGGATGTTTCAAAACCATAAATATCTTCGATAGTTTCGGAGATCTGTCGTGTAGTCATACCTTTTGCGTACATGGAGATAATCTTTTGATCAATATCAGAAATGTCTTTCTGGCGTTTTTTTACTACCTGTGGCTCAAAAGTTGATTTACGATCCTGCGGCACTTCGATTTCCATAGAACCATAACGGCTATTGACCTGTTTGCGTTTATAGCCATTTCTATAGTCATCATTATCAGAACGTTCTGATTTTTCATAGCCGAGATGATCATCCATTTCCGCTTCCATCATCTCCTTAATGGTGCCGCCTAAAAGATCTTTCAGGGCGTCCTGGATATCTTCTGCGGACTGAATATCATACTCTTCAAGAAGCTGGTGGATAATGTTTCTTTTTCCTTCTGTCATTTGTACTCGATGTACAGGTTTCTTTTGTCTTGCCATAATAAAAGGCCCTCCTAATGATATTTATTGTATCATAGAAGAACCTTCTAAACATTATTTTACAGAAAAAGTTTCATACTCTCTTTAACTTTAAGTTTTCAGCTAGTAGTAGTGCAGAGGTTTTGTTCGGAACAGCAAGTAGAACGGTAAAATTTTGTTGAATGACTTCTAGCGTTTTCTGCTTTTTCTGCAATTCTTGTTTTTCCCGGATAGTGGCAGCCTGTTCAAATTCAAGGTTTTCAATCCGCTTCTGTATTTTTCAGAGCTTAGGATTTTGGCAATGCCCAGATTCTGAAGCTCTTTTTTTAATGAATCGTGGAGCTGATATTCTGCCTGATGCTTGGTGCGGTATGCTTTTGGATCTTTGGCAGATTTGCAATCTTCAATTACTTTACGACAGAACCGATAAGAATCGCAGTGCTTTTGGATGAGTTTCTGCGTACCCAGTTCTGCACTGATTTCTTCAATTCGCTGATCTGCCGCTTTAACAGAATTTTCTACATCGGAAATATGCTGTTGGAAGTCTTCATAGTTCAGCAGATTATTTTCGAAAAGATAATTGAAGGTGCGGGCGGCTTCTTTCAAATTATTGAGTTTTGCCCATCGCTCAAATCCTTCCCGATTGTCAGTAGTGACATACGTGGAAATATTGATATACAGTCGGGCCTCTCTGGACAGATGCTTCGGTGTTTTTGTTTTATAACGGTTTTTCTCCAGACGGGCACGGACATTTTCTTCCGAGTAATAACTTCCCAGTGATTTCATATAAGTGAAATTTTTCTGCTCTGGTGCACGGAAAGAAAGATGCTTTCCCTGCCGGACTTCATATCCAGCAAGCTGCATTTTCTGTAGAAATTCATCATAGTTGATAGAAGACCAGATAGCCTTATCCACAGCAACACGAAGTTTGGCTTTCCAGCTGGTTCCACGATGATATTCCATATTTTCTTTATAACTTTTTCCTGTTTCTTCTGTTGGCATACTGGTGGCAAGTCCATTTTCCTGACAGATGCGATTACTGATCCGACAGATCTTATGATAGCTGCGTTTATTGGAAACGTACTTGTGATGGTCGACGAAACTGGCGGCATTAAAGATGATATGGTTGTGAATATGATTTTTATCAACATGGGTGCTGATCACGTATTCATATTTTCCTTTTAGCACTTCATTTGCAAATTGCTGTCCCATCCGGTGAGCGGTTTCTGTATCAACCTCGCCAGGTTTGAACGACTGGATCAGATGAAATGCCAGATTATTGCCTTTATCCATTCCGTTCTTTTTTGCCATTTCTCGTGTCATGGCAAATTCCAGATCTGCTGTTTCCGGGGAACAGCCAAAACTGGAAACCAACAGTTTTTCATCAGTCCTATCTGGATTGGTGATGTAGTCCAGAACTTTTTTGTCTGTTACTTTAATGGGGAAGATCTTAATATACGCCATAGTTCTTTCACCATCTCTTTCAGTTCTTTCATTTCTTCCAGATACAGATCTCCGGTGGTATTCACTTTCTTGGCAATCTGGTTGATATTTATACCAATCTTGTGCATTTCCTCGTATTGCTTCTTCAAGGGAGTAGTGTCTGTGTTGACGATGTAACCGTCGATTGCCATTTTTCGCAGATAAGCTCCCATGTTCTTGGTTTTGGATTCTATCATCTTTCTGCGGATCAGCTTCTTTTCTTCTGATGTGACACAAAATAAAATCTGTACATTTCTTTTTCTTTTTGACATAGGCGATTTCTCCTTATTCTGGTACTTCATAGCTTGGATGTTTTTGCTTTTTCAATTTAGGGCAGGGCTCCCTAAATTGTCGGTTTTGCGGAAGTGTATATGCACTTCCTGTCCTTGCTATTTACCGGTGGCAGAGCCGCCGGAAGGGAGTCTTTTAAAAAGAACCCCCTATGGATAAGGTATTCGGAGAAGGAAAATAGGACATATAAAAGATTTACAGGAAGCAGCAGATTATTTTCTGAAAAGCTGTTATAATGTAGGTATAAACTATGAGAAGTGATAAGGGGGATTTATGATAGATATATTTATCAGTTATTCATCGTTGGATAGAAAAATTGCGGAGGAGGTATGTACTTATTTTGAAAAAGAAGAATTAAGCTGTTGGGTATCATATAGAGCTAAGAATTTGCAGCCAGGGAAAGAATATACGGATAGAATTTCAGAAGCAATAGGTGAAAGCAAAATTTTTGTTGTATTATTAAGCGAAAATTCTGTTTTATCCAAACAAGTCTTACAGGAAATTACACTGGCAAATGATCGTCAGAGATTTGGAATGCGTATTTTCCCAGTAATTATTGATGATGGATTAAGTATAGATGATATTCGGAGTTTTGCAGGATATGTATTGGCTGGAAAAGAAAATGCTAATTGGAACATGGAGGAATCAAAAAAAGAGTTACTTTACCAAATAGCGCAGTGCCTTGGTAATAATGTTACTATGCAAAGCGGTCATATTAGAGCGACTATTCCGGAAGATAATAAATTAATAATTGGACGAGATGAAGAATTAAGTTATCTGAAAAAAACTTTAGAATCAAACGAAATAAATAGAATATGCTTGGTTGGTATAGGTGGAATTGGAAAAACAGCTTTATTGCAAGCATTTTGTAATTGTGAAAGAATAGAGAAGTATAAGACGATTGTATATATGCAAATAGAAAAATGTATACTTCGTACAATTGCAAATGATGATATTTTGTTTATAGAAGATGCAAAACTGGATGAAGTAAAAAAAACGATGTCCAATTATGAATATGCATTATATAAATTGTCAGTTCTGGAAAATAGTGTAAATGAACAAACTTTAATAGTATTAGATAATGTCGAATACACAAATGATCCCCTGTTGGATAAAATATGTGCATTGAATTGCGATTTGATTATATCAACCAGATATGATAATGTTAAGTTTTTTAATTTTAAAAAAATTTTTTTAGAAGAGTTGAAGTCAACTGATAGTATTCATGAATTATTTGAATTATACTATGGAAATAAATTGGAAACGGAAGAATATGTTTTTTTAGACAACTTACTAAATGATGTACATTTTCATACAATGACAATTGTGTTACTTGCAAAACAAATGAACTATTTTGGTAAATTACCACATGAATATAAAAATGAGAAACAGCTTAGAATTGAACGTTCTAAGAATCTTTTACAAATTATGTCAGAAAGTATGAAAGATAGTGATATAGCAAATATATATATGCATTTGTTTGAACTTTTTGATGTAAGTGCACTAACGAGTGAAGAAAGGAAGGTTATGAAAACCATGTGTGTTCTTCCATCAGGGGGGATTTATCGCCATCTATATATTAAACTTTTGGGAGATGACATGGTACAAACTGTAGTTAAATTGGAAAAAATTGGATGGATTCAAAATAATAATGAGCGATCAATTATTATGTTACATCCACTTGTTCGAGATGTCGTAATGCATGAACTAGAAATTTATATTGAAGATCCAGATATAAGTTGCTTTATTAAGAACTTTATCAAATTGATTTCAAATAGCTGGAATGCATCATATCAGGATAATTTAAAGTTTAAAGAACTTGCATTATCCATTTATTTTCAATTTCCTAAACCAACATTGATGAGGTATAAGGAGTACTTGACATTAAGCAAATTATTGTGGATATTAGATTGCATGGACGTTGGATTGGAAATTCAAAATAAGGTTAAGATGTTGTTTTTTGATGAACATGGAAAAAGATTAAATTCTGCAGAAGAGGCAGAAGCTTTTTTACAGATAGGATTTACATATCAAGGAAAAGGAGATTATATAAACGCATCACTTGAGCTTGCCGAAGCTGTCAAAATTTATGGAAATCGCTATGCTGCAGGATTAGCTCATCTTGCGCAAGCGTATATGATGATTGGTAATAAGAGTATTGATGAGGTAGAGCCATTGCTTAATGAAAGTCTTTGTATACGGAAAAAATATTGGCCTGGAACGATATCAGAAGCTGCATCCTGTCATCTGTATGCAAAAACATTGAGTGCCTATAATATAAAATTAGATTTTGCAATGCAATTGGAAAAGGAGGCACATAGAATTTTTTCAAAGCTTCAACCGGAGGGAGTTAATGTATCATCTTCAGCATATATTTTGGGATGGTTATATGTACAAACTGCTGAAGATGAAGATGATATTGAGTTTGGTATTGGTAAGCTCGAAGAGGCAAAACGGATCAGAATTGCATATAGAGGGGATCCAATGCACTCCTGGATGGAAGATATTTATCTAAAACTTGGTATTTCATATGAGAAGATAAATAATTATCAAAAAGCGAAAGATAACTATGAAATGCTTTTAAAAATTCGGATAAATAAATATAAAGATAATCCTTCACAGAAAGAGGTGATTGAAAATTATAGGTTGCTAGAAAGAGTATATCACATATTGGGGGATTGCGATGCAGAAAAGAAATGTAAAAAATATTTGAAATATTATTCATAAAGGGAGAAAATTAAGTGTATAACGAATTAAATAAATTAATATTTAGAATAACAGACAATAAAGTGATTCCGGCAATTTCTGTTGCTATAGGGTATAGAGGAGATATTATTTATTCTAATTCTTCGGGAAGCATATATGAAGCAGGGGAGAAAATAACATCTACTTCAAAATTTGACATTGCCAGTATGACAAAAATTTTAACGGGCATTTGTTTTATGAAACTTATGGAAAAAAAATATATAAATTTATATGATCCTATATGTGAAATTTTTCCGGAATTTGCAGAAAAAAAACCTATAGAAAAGAATGGAAAGGTTATAGATTACTGTGATGCGAGTAAAATTAATTGGTATCATGTGTTGACGCATACATCAGGAATGGGATGGACAAGACCTAAGACAAGACCGTCATTGCCGAATCTTAATAAAGGTTTGGCAGATATATATAATCTTCCATTTTTATATCAAACAGGGGAGCATATTATATATAGTGATATACCTATTATTCTTATGGGTGTAGCAATGGAAAAAATAACAGGGATAAAACTTGATGAACTGATCAACACACAAATATGTGAGCCGTTAGATCTTGGTAATACGGAGTATCGCAGAATTTCAAAAACGAAAGCGGATAATCCATTAGATATACTTCCTACAGAATATGATACAGTATTTAGAAAATATCGTGTTTGGGGAGAGGTTCATGATGAAAATGCTTTTTTGCTTGATGGAGTAGCAGGTCATGCAGGAATTTTTTCTTCTGCTGAGGATATGTGTAATTTGGCAATGGCGTTTGCAGACTGTCTAAAAAAAGATGGAATTTTATCAAAGGAAACGGCTAAAATGATGATAAAGGAACAGGTCGTTGAAGACGGTGATCGTAGAGGATTAGTTTGGCAGTTGAGTGGGAGGAGTAAAAATTCATATACCAGATTTTTGTCATCTTCTGCATATGGTCATTCAGGTTTTACAGGTTGTTTTTTATGGAATGATCCACAAAGGGATCTATCTATAGTTTTGTTATCAAATGATGTCTACAATGGTAGGAATAATAGAAAACTATTTGAGTATAGAGAAAATATTATGAATTTTATTATAGAAGAATTTGATGGAATGTATAGAACTAAATAATACTCGAAAAATAAAAAGAGGAGGAGATACTATGGGGTATGTATTTATCAGTTATAGCTCTAAAAATCAAGAAGATGCTTATGCGATGAACTTATTTCTAAAAAAACAGAATATAAAAACATGGATGGCTCCAATGGATATTCCAATTGGAAGTCAATATATTCAAGTGATAAATAAAGCAATAAAAGAATGCTCGTGTATGATTTTATTGTGGAGTAACGAAGCTCAAGAATCACAGTGGGTTAGCAGAGAAGTGGAGAGAGCGATTCACTATGGAAAAAACGTTATACCAGTCCAATTAGGAGAAGTAATAATTAATGATGCTTTTGAATTTTATATTAGTGTAAATCAAATAATAGCTGTAAAGAAAATTGAAGAGAAGTCTGAAGAAATGAAAAAGGTATTGGAAAGTGTAAAGGTATACACCGAGTATAACAATAAAAGTACAAATGATATTTTTTATGCTGGATTTTATAAAGATACAGCAGTAATAGGAATGGGTGGATGTGGATGTAATATAGTTAATCGAAACCTTGAGAAACAAAGTTATAAACGAAAGTTTGTTGCACATTATAATCAAAGTGCGTTGGAATGTTGCAAAGTTGGAGCGGAGAATAAAAAGTTGCTATATGATACTACTTCAGTTGATGATATTTTTATGTGGATGAAAGAAAATGTTAAAGAACAGAATGTGCTATTATTGTGTGGATTGGGGGGAATATCAAGCAGTTATATTAGCATGTTTGCTAAGGCGGCTAAACAATTAGATAAAAAGGTGATAGTTTTTTCATTCCTGCCTTTCTCTTTTGAAGACCCAAAAAGAAAAGATAGTGCAAAAAAACATTTTGATGAAATTATGAATGATTTTGATAATATAGATTATTTTATGTACTTAAAAAATGATGGGGTGATGAATCTATGTGATAGGAAAACTAGCATGCCAGAGGTTTTGGTGTTAGCAGATTATATTCTTTGGAACGCTGCAGATAGATTACGAGAAGTAATTCAGAAAACAACCATTCAAAGATTTGAGGTGCAAGTATTGAAAGGTGCTGGAATTAAGCATAAGTATAAAGAAGATCAAAATGTAATATCAGAAATGATAAAGATAGTAGGATTTGTGAAAGAAAATTCTGTTGGCATAGAGATGTGATTGTATTTATTGGCTAATTCCGTGCAGACATCATTGCAATGGTATTTCGCAAGCCAGTCATGCAGTTCACTTAAACCTTTTGTAAATGAAGAAAAGCTTTTGGGTGGTTATGAGTACTCTGTTGTTTACAAATTAGATCCGGAAAAGCAGTGCATATATGCTGCATATTCTCAGAAATTTAAAGATGCCTTATATAGCAATGCCGAAGATGGCGTGTTGCATAGAAATTAATAGAAAAAAAGACTCCCGGCATCACGCCATTTGGCGCGATGCCGGGAGTTCGTATTCAGTTCCATTCCTCAGCCAGGAGGAAGTCGCGGATATTCCGGTGCTTGATCCCGTTTCGGCTCATATCGAACTCATCGAGGGAAACAACGTACTTCGGAAAGTTATCGCAAATTCTCATGCGAGCATGGAATCTGCCACAAGAAACCTCGGGCGGAACAATCACTGCCTTTTTCCTCAAAACTCATTCAACAGCCCTACAACTGTCCGCAGCTCTTCCGCCTTCACCTTATCCGGGAACTGGCCGGAGAGAACGCAGTTTTTGAAGTACTTGATCTCTTCTGCGTAGGCGTCGCTCTTGGGCAGGTTGATGGAGCCGGTATCGCCGGTGGCCTGCTCAGTCGGGGAATAGATGCTGCCGTTGTTTTCATAGATTTTGCACTCGCCATTTTCGTAGGTAACGAGAGCGCCCTCGAACTGGAAGCGGTAGGAAGCGCCGAAGGGGTAAGCGGATGCATACCAGGAAGCTTCGGTGGTAACGAAGAAGCCGGGAAATTCATATACAGCGGTCAGATAGTCCTGATTAGGCTGCTTTGCGCGGTGCTTCAGGGAAGCTTCCGGTTTGCCGAAGGCGTATACGAGGAAGTCAAGATCATGGATGTGCAGGTCGTAAGGAACAAGTCCGCTTCTCTTTTCATCCATCATCCAGTTGTCCCAGCTCCAGGCGGGATAGCTGCCGAGGCGTCCCATGTAGCCGGACAGGAGCTTTCCGTATTTGCCGGAATCGTAAAGCTCCTTGATCAGCTCATATTCGGGCCAGAAGCGCAGAACCTGCGCGATCATGAAGCAGACGTTGTTTTCCTTTGCGGTGGAATATGCCAGCTCGATGTCCTCTTCTTTTAAGGAAATGGGTTTTTCACTGAGGACGTGGATGCCCTTTTTCATTGCCTTGACTGCGGTGGGAACGTGCAGATAGGTGGGCAGGCAGATATCCAGGATATCCAGCTCTTCTTTTTCAAGCATTTCATCGATGGAGGTGTAGTGATGCGGCTCCGGATAAGGCTCCATCCGCTCCGGACGGATATCGCAGATTGCTGTGAGGGTGGTGTCCTCCATAGCGTTCCATGCAGGAATGTGTGCGCCGCTGATGCCGCCGACGCCGACTAAACCGATTTTTAACATGATGCTTCCTCCCCGTAAATTTTATCAATAATGTTTTGCAGATAAGTTCTGGATTCCAGAATGTCAGTCAGCTGCTGTGGACCGTCGATTTCCCGTTCGATGGTGACATAGGAGTTGTAGCCAAGCTCATGCAGCTTTGTAAAAACTGCACGGAAGTCTACTTTTCCCTGTCCAATGGGTGTTTCGGCACCGAGCTCATGTCCGTTTGTCGGATAGCAGCCGTCCTTTGCATGCAGGTTGCGGACGTATTTGCCGAAAACGTCAAGTGCGTCTGCCGGGTTTGCTTTTCCGTAAAGAATCAGATTTGCAGTGTCCAGATTCACATAAAGATTATCCGTGCCGACGGCTTCAAAGCAGCGCAGCATGGTAACGGGGGTTTCCTGACCGGTTTCAAACAGCAGGCACTGCCCGTTTTTCTTCAGATGCTCTGCAACAGTGCGCACAGCGATGCAGAAGCTGCTGAAATTGGGATCATAGGGATTTTCCGGAATAAATCCCATATGGGTTACGACATCAGTGATGCCGAGCTTGTGGGCAAAATCTGCACCGTCGCAAAGGTTTTCGATCCGCATCTGTCGGTATTCTACAGGGACAAGTCCAAGGGTGAGCTGTCCGTCGTAAAAGTTCCATGCCGCAGGTCCGGTCCATCCGCACCAGAATGCGGAAACGGTGATCTGGTATTGTTCCAAAAGTGTTTTTAAGATGCTTGCATTTTCGTCCGTCCAGACGGCAGGATTCCAGGAAACCAGCTGACAGGAATCGAAGTTATGTTCCAGAAGCTGGGCGAATTTTTTTTCCATACCGTCGATCTCGGAGAAATTGACGCAGGTTCCGATTTTCATAGAGTGCTCCTTTTTAGGCAAAGAAAAATGGCTTTCATTGCCCTGAAATGATGATTTTTGGTTGTCTGGGAACTGCTTTTACAGTATCATGAAAAGCAGGAGAAGCCCATTATTTTTTTGACTCATTTTAGGATAATTTTTACCTTTTGCGGAGGACAGTATGATCGACGGATACAAGGAGCTGACGCCGGTAATCTATGGAGAAAATGCGATAAAATATCTGTATACCGAGCAGAAAAAGGCAGAGGGGGAAATCTGTTTTCTGCTGCACTGGCACGACCGGATGGAGCTGACCTATGTGACGGAAGGAACGCTGCGGTTTGTGACGGAAGGAGAGGAGTTTTTGGTTTCGGCAGGAGAGCTTGCAGTGGCGGGACCGGGGCAGATGCATGGCGGCTTTGCAGTGTCGGAAAAGGTCTGCTATCATACGGTCATGTTCGATGTGGAGCGGTTTTATAATGGAACGGCAGCGTCTGAAAAATATTTACGTTCCCTGGGAAATGGAGAACTGACCTTTGTGGAAAAAATTGCAGGGAAAGAGGTTTCCGGGCTGCTGGAGCGCCTGGTGGGGCTGCTGGCCGGAAGGGACAGCGGAAAAGACAGCAAAAGCTCGCTGGCAGCCATCGGAACGTTGTATGAAATTCTCGGATGCCTGATAGAATACGGCAGGTCAAAAAGCAGTGCAAAGGTCAGTCCGGACAGCGGGTTTGGTCAGATTTTAACCTATGTAAATCATCATTATACGGAAAAACTCAGCCCGGCGGCGCTGAGTGCGCAGTTTGGATATCATGAGGCGTATTTCTGCAGGCGCTTTCGGGAGCTGACAGGCATTACCTTTTCGGAATATGTCCGTGCGCTCCGGATGGAGTATGCACAGAAGCTTTTGAAGGAATCAGAGGATGAGGTAGGGACAGTGGCCTGGAAATGCGGCTACCCGGACGGAAGCTATTTTACACGGGAGTTTCGGAAGATGTACGGGTTTACACCATCGCAGTTCCGGCGAATGGCGCGGTGAACTGTAGCGTTTCTGCAGATGTGAGGAAACACAGCAGTGAAAAAAAGCTGTACAACAAAAACACCGCAGTCTATAATGAAAAAAACGGATCGGGAGGGAGAAAATGTTATGCAGGCATTATTTGATGCCGTAAACGCGATTTGCGGCAAAATTCAGGTTGTATCAGATCTGTTCTGGGAGTTTCCGAGCAACTTCGGATGGTATGCGGCGATCCCGATTCTTGGAAATTTCAGTCTGGCGATCATTTTGCTGGTCGGTACTGGAATTTTTCTGACATTTCGGTTCCGGTTTGTACAGGTGCGGAAATTTAAGTACGGTTTAAAAGTGCTCCTTCACAGCAAAGCAGCGACGAAGACCGGTATTTCAGCGCTGGCGGCATTTTTGCTGTCTACGGCGATGCGGGTAGGACCGGGAAATATTCTTGGTGTGACGGGTGCGATTTCGATCGGTGGTCCGGGCGCACTGTTCTGGATGTGGCTGTCGGCGTTTTTCGGGATGTCCACAGCCTTTGCAGAATCCACGCTGTCCCAGATTTTTAAAGAGAAAAGAGATGGGCAGTATGTCGGCGGACTTCCTTTCTATGGTAGAAGACTGTTAAACAATGCGGCGTGGGCAGGTGTTGCGCTGAGCGTGCTCTACATTGTCTATGCCTTTTTGTGCTTCCCGGCGCAGGGCTTTAATACCATCTCCGCAGTCGGTGCCATTGCAAATGAGATCACCGGGACGACGATTGCGACCAATTCGACGCTGTATTGGATTTCCTTCGTGGTACTGATCCTGATTGCTGCACTGATCAGCTTCGGGGGAATCAAAAAAGTGACAAAGGTAACAGATCTGCTGGTTCCTGTGATGGCGGTGATCTATGTGCTGACCGTAGTTGTGCTGGTTGTCTGCAACTTTACGCGGATTCCGTGGTTTTTTCAGGCGGTATTTGGACAGGCATTTTCGCCGGATGCCGTATTTGGCGGAGCCTTCGGCACAGTGCTCAGCCAGGGCATCAAACGCGGTCTGATGTCCAACGAGGCAGGTCAGGGTACCATCACGATGCCTGCGGCGGCTGCGGATGCAAATCATCCCTGCGATCAGGGCTGCGTTCAGGCCATTGGCGTTTTTCTGGATACGATTGTGATCTGTACGCTGACCGGATTTGTGGTGATTATGGGAAGGATGTGGACGACAGACCGTGCGGCAGAGTGGTTTGAGATGGGCAAGCTGGACAAATTCCTGGCATCCTGCGGAGAGCTGACCGGACAGAGCGGCGCTTATCAGATCGTAACGTTTTTAGTGAGCATCTGCTTTGGCCTGTTTGCATTTACCTGTCTGATCGGCTTTATGTCCTTTACGGAAATGTGCGCGGTGCGGATTTCTTCGCGCAAGGGTTTTATTGTTCTGATCCGGCTGCTGTGCCTGTTCGTCATTTCCTTTGGTGTCATTACCAATATCGCGGGAATGGATCTGGGCGCGCTCTGGGATTTAAGCGATTTTGCCAATATTCTGATGGTTTACTGCAACCTGCCGCTGCAGTATCTTGGTCTGAAGTATGTAACCCGGGCGTGGAAGCACTTCGAAAAACAGGACGGTACGCCCTTTACATCTGAAATAGCAGGAATCGATGTGCCGGTCTGGGAGGAAAAAGCCGGAAAAGCATAACGGATAACTTTCACAGAAAGAAAGGCTGACGCGATCAGAAAAACAGCCGCCGGGGCGGCAGAATGGGAGGGTATATGGATTACGCACTGTATCAGAAAATTTCAAAGGTCACGCTGGGAAAGCAGCCGGCGGACCTGGTATTAAAAAATCTGAAGCTGGTGGATGTATTTACAGGGGAGATCGTGGAGTCAAACGTTGCAGTCAAGGACGGTCTGATCGCGGGGGTGTCGAGACGTTACCGCGGAAAAAAGGAGATCGACCTCGGTGGAAAATATCTTGCACCGGGCTTTATCGACGCACATCTGCATCTGGAATCCACCATGGTTACGCCCAACGAGCTGGTCAGCACGGCGGCGCGTTTCGGGACGACGACGTTTATCGTAGATCCCCATGAGGCGGCGAATGTCAGCGGTGCAGCCGGGATTGACTATATTCTTGATCAGACGGAAAAATCTCCGGCGAACGTTTATGTCATGATGCCGTCCTGTGTACCGGCGACGCATGTGGACGATAACGGCGGTATTTTTTCCGCAAACGATATGTATCCGTACGTTCGCAATCCGCGGGTTCTGGGACTGGGGGAAGTGATGGATGATCCGGGGGTTATCAACGGCGACGAGAGCATGTTTTCCAAACTGCTGCTGTTTGAAAACCGGACGATTGACGGACATGCCCCTTATCTGCCGAACCGGGAGCTGAGCGCTTACAAGATGGCGGGGGTGGATACCGACCATGAAGCGACCAGCTTTGAATACGCGCTGGAAGAGGTGCGCCGTGGCATTCATGTCCATATCCGCGAGGGCAGCGCAGCCCACAACCTGAAGGATATCGTAGAGGGCATTGTCCGCACCGGAATCGATACGGAATATTTTTCCTTCTGTACGGACGACAAGCATATCGAGGATATTTTACGGGACGGCCATATCAGCTACAACGTAAAGCTTGCGGTTTCCCTCGGCATGAATCCGGTTCAGGCGATCAAAATGGCGACGATCAACACTGCAAAATGCTACGGATTAAAGCATCTGGGCGCGATTTCCCCGGGCTTCCAGGCGGACTTTGTTGTGCTGGATAATCTGCAGGATCTGAATGTGACAGATGTATTCTATAAAGGAAAGCTTGTAGACCGGAATGCGCCGATCCGTGTAAAAACGTGCGGCAGAGCGTTGAAACATACGGTACACCTCGACAAGGTGAAGGCAGAGCAGTTTGTGCTTCCGATTGGAAAAAAGAAAACCCATGTAATCGGTATCAATCCGTCCCAGATTACCACAGAGGATCTGGCGGTTTCTCTGCAGCCTGCGGCAAATTATGTTCCGACGGACGGCTATTCCAAGGTTGCGGCTGTGGAGCGGCATCATAATACCGGAAAAATCGGCGTTGCAGTGGCAAAGGGCTACGGCATCCGAAACGGCGCAGTGGCATCTTCTGTATCCCACGATTCCCACAACATCATCGTCATCGGGGACAATGACCGCGACATGGCATTGGCAGTGGACGAAATCATCCGAACGCAGGGCGGTTATACCGTTGTGGAAAACGGCGAGGTATTCGAAACGCTGCCGCTTCCGATCATGGGACTGATGAGCGACGCCGGGTTTGAGTCCGTCAATGAGACTTTAGGCCGGATGATTAAAAAAGCGCATGAAATGGGCGTTCCGGCGGATATCGAGCCGTTCATCACATTATCGTTCTTGGCACTTCCCGTCATTCCGACGCTGCGCATTACGCCGCGCGGTCTGTGCCTGCTGACCGCGAAGGGACCGGAAATTCTGCAGGAGTAAAGCCAGTCTGGAAAACGCCTGCAAAAAAAGTTTTTATGGAGGAACTTATGGATATCAAAGAAAAAATTCATGAACTGTCAGAGGAAATGATTCAGAATCTGGGACGTCTGGTTGCGGTGGATTCCCAGCTCGGCACGCCCGAAGAAGGCAAGCCCTTTGGCGAAGGCCCGGCAAAAGCCCTTGAGGTTGGCTTAAAAATCGCTGACGAGCTCGGCTTTCAGACGGTCAATCTGGACAACTACTGCGGCTATGCAGAGATGGGCGAAGGAAAAGAGATTATCGGTATCGCCGGACATCTTGATATCGTGCCGGTGGGTGGCGACTGGACCCACGATCCCTTCGTGCTGACCCGTGAGGGCGATTATGTATACGGCCGTGGAACGACCGACGACAAGGGACCTGTTCTGGAAGCACTTTATGCGATGAAGCTGCTGCGGGATTCCGGCGTGAAGTTAAATAAAAGAGTCCGCCTGATCATGGGCTGTAATGAGGAAACCGGTTCGAAGTGCATGGCGCATTATAATGAAGTGGAAGAGGAACTGTCCTGCGGCTTTACGCCGGACGCGAACTTCCCCTGCATCCACGGCGAAAAGGGACACATGTCAATGATGGCATATTCCAAACATACTAAGATCCTTTCCATGAACGGCGGTTTTGTTACAAATGCGGTTTGCGATTCCTGCACGACAGTGATTCCTGCGGCAGCAGGTCTGAAGGAAAAGCTGGAAAAAGAGCTGGCTGAGACGAAGCTTCAGGAGTACCGCGTGACAGAAGAAAACGGAGAGATCACGATTTATGCAAAGGGAGTGCCTGCACATGCCAGCACGCCGACGCTGGGGGTCAATGCTGCAGGTGTAACCTTTGAGTGTCTGGAAAAGGCAGGCTTTGAAGATGATTTTGTCACCTTTTATAATACCCATCTCGGAACTGCCTGCGACGGCTCCGGTATCGGCTTAAAGGTTTCCGATGCTTATGGCGACCTGACGTTCTGCAATGGTATCGTTAAAACTCAGGACGGCGTGATTTCCTGCACGATTGATATCCGTGTTCCGGTTACCTTAAAGCCCGACGAGGTCCGCAGGCTGTGCGAGAATAAGCTGGAGGATGAGAACGGACGGATCGAGATTCTGGACATCGGCGATGGATTATTTTTCCCGAGAGAGTCCCCTCTCGTAGAAGCCCTGTACAAGGCGTATGTGGATGTGACTGGCGACACCGCAAACGAGCCGATGGTCATCGGCGGCGGAACCTATGCGAAGTCCCTGAAAAATATCATCGCCTTCGGTCCTGAAAAGCTCGGAATCGATTATCGCATTCATGGTGCGGACGAGTATATCCTTGTATCCGGCATGGAGGAAGCGGTGCTGGTATACATGGAAGCCATTAAGAACCTGCTGGCGATTTAAGTATTCCTGTATGGATTAGGATTTTTACCTGCACATTTCTTGACTAATATACATTGAAAATGTATAATTATTCATCGTGGCAGGAAGCTATATACTCAGAGGGGCTGCAGCTGCCATAAAAAAAGATTCATGGTCATTAAAGTTTCAGCAAAATAAAGGAGTAATCACAAATGGCAAGTTTATGGGGCGGAAGATTTGAAAAAGACATGGATGATATTGTAAAAAAATACAATGCATCTATTTTCTTTGACCAGAGAATGTATAACGAGGACATCGACGGCAGCATCGCGCATGTGACCATGCTTGGAAAGCAGGGCATCGTATCCAATGAGGAAAAAGATCAGATCATCGCAGGTCTGGAAGAAATCCGCAAGGAGATTGCGGAAGGAAAGATCCTGTTTACCGTAGAAGACGAAGACATCCATATGGGCATCGAGAGCCGCCTGATTGACAAAATCGGAGACATGGGCAAAAAGCTTCATACCTCCAGAAGTCGTAACGATCAGTGCCAGGTAGATATCCGCCTGTATTTGCGAAAAGAAATTTATGAGATTTTGAACAGCCTGTGCTATCTGGAAAGCGTAATTCTGGAAAAGGCGGAAAAATATGAAGATAAGATTACAGTAGGCTTTACCCATCTTCAGCACGCACAGCCGATCACGATCGGTTTTGTTTTTATGGCATATTTCCAGATGTTTAAAAGAGATATTGAACGTCTGACGGATACGCTGGAGCGTCTGAATTATAATCCGCTGGGGGCGTGTGCACTGGCAGGAACAACAATGCCCATCGACCGTCATTTGACGAGCGAGCTGCTTTCTTTTACTGCACCGACGGAAAATGCCATGGATACAGTCAGCGACCGGGACTACAGCCTGGAATTTTTGAGCGACGCTTCCATTTCCATGATGCACCTGTCCCGCTGGGCGGAGGAATTTGCATGGTGGAACTCTTCCGAGTTTTCCTATATCGCAATCGACGACAGCTTTTGCACCGGTAGCAGCATTATGCCCCAGAAGAAAAACCCGGATATGGCGGAGCTGATCCGCGGCAAGGTTGGTCGTGTATACGGCGATCTGATGCAGCTGTTGACCGTTATGAAGGGAACTCCGCTTGCTTATAACAAGGACTTCCAGGAGGATAAGGAGAGCCTTTTCGATGCGATCGACACCTGGAAAGCGACAATCGATATTTTTGCAAAGATGCTGGACAAGACCGAATTCCGGATGGATCAGATCGAAAAACAGCTTGGAAAAGGCTTCTTAAATGCGACGGATATTGCAGAGCATTTTGCAAAGCAGGGCATTCCGTTCCGGGAAGCACATGCTATCGTAGGACATATGGTAAAAGCATGTGAGAAGAAGGGCTGTGACCTTGAAGATCTGACAGACGAAGAGCTGCAGGCGATCGACAAGCGCGTGACCAAAGAGCTGCTGGGGGACATCAGCATCAAGTCCTGTGTCAATGCCCGCGTATCCTTCGGAGGAACGGCACCTTCTGAGGTACATCGTCAGATCGAGGTTGGCCGTCAGTGGTTAAACAGCCTGGAACGGTAAGGAAGCAAGCGCACGCTGTCGGCGGCGATCATGGAAATTCATGAAAAAGCGACGAATCAGGAATTAAATTTTGAAAAATTACGATCGAGCATAAATTTGTGCTGCGAGGTGTGTTTATGGGACACCTCAGATGCTATGATGGAACCAGATAAGAAAAATTCTTACTGGTTCTTTTTCAATTCATGACAATAGAATGCTCGCAGAGTGTGTATTCTATTGTTCATGACAATAGAATGCTTGCAGAGCGTGCATTCTATTGTTTGAGGCACCGACCGGAAAAAATGTGAAATATGACATATTTCAGGTCAGAAAAAATGTAATAAAGTGGATGGAATAGGTAAGAAAAAATGCGATATACTATATCTGAACAGGAAGGTATTTTGAATGGAACAGGAAGGTATTTTGAATGAATCAGAAAGACAGAACAGAGATGGAGAAGAAAACGTTCCATGCGGCAGAAACTTTCAATGGCCGCACGGAGCAGTTAAAAGAATATTTAAGGCGTCTGGGTGCAGGCGAGGCGCTGGAAAGTGTCCGGGCAGATTTTGTGAAGCAGTTCAGCGATGTTGAGGCGTCTGAAATCATGCAGGCGGAACAGAAGCTTTTAAAAGAAGGAACGCCGCTTACAGAGGTTCAGAAACTCTGTGACGTGCATTCAGCGCTGTTTCACGGTGCAACGAAAGAAGAACGGATCGCCAATGCGGAGAAAGAGGTCGAGGCATCCAGGAAGAGAATCGTAAATGCAGAAGACGGAGCTGATGCGTCTTTGAAAAGGGAAAAGCTGCAGGAAGAGCTGGAAAAACGCGAAAAATTTGAAAAAAAGGAATATTCGGACAAGCATACAAAAGCGGCGGAGCTGATCGCAATTGTCGGGCATCCTCTTTACACGTTTACGAAAGAAAACGAAGCGCTGGCAGAGCTTTTAAAGCAGTTTAAAGAATCCCGGTCGGAAGAACTTTTGTTAAAAATCCGGGACTTATCGGTTCATTATGCGAAAAAGGGCGATCTGTTATATCCGCAGTTAAAGGTAAAATACGGTATTTCCGGTCCGTCTGATGTGATGTGGACAGTGGATGATGAAATCCGGGACGATCTGGGCATACTGATGAAGGAAAGTCCACGAAGTGCGGACTGGAATACGCGCTTGGACGGCGTATTAAAACGCGCGGAGGAAATGATTTACAAAGAGCAGAATATTTTGTTTCCGATCTGTGCCGTAAATTTTACAGAAGACGAGTGGAAAGGTATCTATCAGGACGCGAAGGATTATGCGGTTTGCTTTGGGGCAGAGCCGGAGGTGTGGGACAGAGCGGAGAATGTTGGACGAAGTGAGTTTGGCTGGCGGCGCAGCACAGATGGACAGCAGGGCTCTGCAGGGCAGAAAAACGCCGCCGGTGAAATTGTGATGCCGGGCGGGCACATGACGCTGGAACAGCTTACCGCGCTTTTAAATACGGTTCCACTGGAAATCAGCTTTATCGATACGGAAAATATCAATCGTTTCTTCAATGAAGGTCCGAAGGTGTTCAAACGCCCTGCAATGGCGATTGATCGGGAAGTATTTTCCTGTCATCCGCCCAAAATCGAACCTATGGTACGCGCAATTATCGAGGATTTTCGCAACAACAAAAGGAATCGTGTCCCTGTCTGGATGGAGAAAGGCGGACGCACGATGCTGGTAACTTATATGGCTGTCCGGGATAAGAACGGAAAGTACCTCGGTACGGCGGAATTTGTGCAGGATATGGAGTTTGCAAAGGAGCATTTTGGCAAATAGGCCCAGACGGGGAGCGGCCAGCGTTGCTGATTTTCAGCGTATAAGTCCGGCGAACTTCACAGCGTAAAGGCGGTAAAGCAGTTTAAGATGGCGCTGCTTCTGACGCTGGAATAAGCAGGCAGGTGCGATTTTTTAAAAGAAAATGGGCCGGTTTTTCTGAAACTTTTGGCAGCAAACAATAGAATGCACGCTCTGCGAACATTCTATTGTCATGAATTGAAAAAGGTGATGCAGAATCTTGAAAACAGGGGATTTTGCATCACCTTTTTTGCGGAGTTTATAGTACAATGATGACGAAAGGCAGGAAACAGCTATGTCACTATTTAAGAAAAAATCATCTGCAAAATCCTATGATAAAGACACACAAAAACCTGTGATTAAAGCCAGTATCTGCAATGGGGAACAGGTTGCCGGCTTCAAGGATCTCCATACCGGGAAATTCGAAGAAGTGATGCTGATCTGCAGCGCAGCCGATCTTGACGCTTTCAGAGCCATGTACAGGATAACAGAAGAAATCACCAAAGAATACTGATTTACGAAAAGAGGGAACAACCATTGAGCGAAACATCAGAAAAACGGCTCGAAAAAGTCCGTTTCATGAACATGTGCATGATTCAGGACGGCAGAGGAAATGTGCTGGCGCTGGATAAAGTAAACGACAGCTACACCGGAACGACCTTTCCAGGCGGTCATGTGGAACCAGGAGAATTATTTTTTCAGTCTATGATCCGGGAGGTTTGGGAAGAAACGGGACTTACGATCGAAAATCCGGAATTTCGCGGGCTGTACCACTGGCATAAAGACGGCGTACATCATGTGATAACGCTCTACCGGGCGTACACTTTTTGCGGCGAACTGGAAAGCTCCGAAGAAGGACGGGTATACTGGATTTCGCTGGAAGAATTGAAGACAAAAAAACTTGCATCAGGGATGGAATACGTTCTGGAGATGATGGAGTCAGAAACGATAAAAGAATGCTATGTACGCCGGGAAGCAGACCGGTATGTGGGGAATGTGCATTGATTTATTGGAGAAATTGTAGCCGCGGGTCAGGGACAGCGCTTTAAAAATTTACGATCGAGCATAAATGTGTGCTGCGAGGTGTGTTTATGGGACACCTCAGATGCTATGATGGAACCAGATGGCCTAAAATGTATCGCAAATGCAGAGTATGTCCTGGAAGGCTATCTTTGCTACGACAAGACCGTCAGAGAGGATATTAATTCCAATACCGGTAAGGCGATGCCTGAGTTTCCCGGCTATACCGGTGATGCAAAGCCTGCGCTTCCTGTCATCAAGATTACTGCGGTGACACACAGAAAGAACCCAATCATACAGTTTAAGAAGAGGTCCAAAAACGATGAGGGCCGTCAGCGCAACGCAGCGCTGCTCGCGTTCTCCGCATTTTCCGAGTTAAAGCATGTATTCCTGGTAGACGAGGATGTGGATATCTTCGATATGAGTGATGTAATGTGGGCAATGACGACAAGATTCCAGGCGGATGTGGATATGATCTCGATTCCGGGCTGCCACTGCCATGTGCTTGACCCATCCAACGACCATGCCCTCGATCCTTCTATCCGCGTTCACGGAATTGCCTGCAAGGCGATTTTCGATTGCACGGTTCCGTTCGATCAGAAAGAGAACTTTGTCAGAAGCCGTTTCCTGGAAATCGACAAAGATAAATGGGCAAAAGAGCTCGCGTTCTAAAAAGATAATGAGGAGGAAATGACATGCCGGTTGGTGTAATTGTCGACGCGCTCGCTGTTGTAATTGGCGGTATCGTAGGCGCTGTTGTAGGAAAAAAACTGAAAAAAGACTTTATTGACAACATGAATCTGATTCTGGGCTGCTGCTCCATGTGTATGGGCGTCAGCACGATCGTATTGATGCAGCACATGCCTGCAGTTGTTTTTGCGATTATTCTCGGTACGGGATTGGGACTTGCGGTTCATTTTGGCAAGCTGATCAACAAGGGCGGACTTGCGCTGCAGAAAGGCATCAGTCGTTTTGTAAAAACCTCTTCCGATGTGTCGGAAGCAGAGTTTGAGGCTACTTTAGTAACCTGCATTACGCTGTTCTGCGCGAGCGGAACCGGAATTTACGGCTCCATTATCGCAGGTATGTCCGCAGACCACAGTGTCCTGATTGCAAAGGCGATTCTGGATCTGTTCACTGCAGTTGTATTTGCCTGCACGCTGGGCATGGTAACTGCAGCAGTAGCGATTCCACAGTTTATCATTTTCTTTATCCTATTTTTACTCGGTGCCCCGATTTACAACGGACTGGATCTTGGAACCAATACCTACATCATCAACGACTTCAAGGCGTGCGGCGGCTTTATCATGCTGGCGACCGGCTTTAGAATGTGTAAGATCAAGCAATTTCCGGTAGCGGATATGATTCCGGCTATGGTTTTGATTTTCCCGATCGCAATTTTCTGGAATGACTGCGTAACTCCGGCTGTCAACATGCTTGCAGGAATGGTACATTGATGAAAAAAAGACTGGTTGTGGGAATCGGCGGCAGCGGAATTCCACTGGCGACAGAGCTGCTTTCCCAGCTTCAAAAAATTGAAGAGATCGAAACGCATCTTGTATACACCAGAGGCGCAGAGGTTACGGCAGCGCAGGAATCGGAACTGTCGATGGAAGAAATCTGCGCGCTGGCAGACGTTGTTTATGACAATAAGGATATCGGTGCGGCGATTGCGAGCGGAACTTATAGGTGTGCGATAAACTGTTGAAGCAGTTGATTGCGGACGCGTGACGGCGGTGCGCCGCCGCGTAGCGAAGCTGCAGAAAGAGTATATGATACAATCAGGAAGCCTTTGGATGGAGAAATTTCTACGGAGGACTTTTTGTGTCCTGCCGTAGCGGAGAATTTTGTGCGGCAGGACGTTTTTTGCCTGTACTGCCGCAGAGTGTGGTATACTATAGAAAATGTGCAGGAAAATGGACTGCAAAAGCCATCCTGGAAAGGGGAAATAGAGTATGAAAGAGTTTTATATCGCAGACGACGGCATCCAGCTGCATGCAAAGCTGGACGTGCCGGAGGAAAAAGAAAAGTGTCCGCTGGTCATCGTGTTTCATGGTTTAACCGGCAATATGGAGGAACGGCACATCACTGCTGTTTCCAGCGCAATGAATGAAATCGGGTTTGCGACACTGCGCGTCGAACTGTACGGACATGGAAAAAGCGGTGGTGCCTTTGAACAGCATAATCTGATGAAGTGGATCAACAATGCCATGACTGTGACGGATTATGCAAAGACGCTGGATTTTGTGACAGACCTTTATATCTGCGGACATTCCCAGGGCGGACTGCTCACCATGCTGGCAGCAGGAATGCGGGCGGATGATTTTAAGGCGGCGATTCCGATGTCTCCTGCAATTGTAATCCCGGATGGTGCGAGAAAAGGGAATCTGCTTGGTCAACCTTTTGATCCGGAGCATATTCCGGATATGGTGGAATGGGGGGACCGGCATCTGAGCGGCAATTATCTCCGCACAGCACAGCTTCTGGATGTAGACGAGGCGATCCGCAAATATGAAAAGCCGGTGCTTTTGATTCATGGAGATGCAGATGAGGCAGTTCCTATAGAATATTCCATTGATGCAGCGAAAAAATATAAAAATGCAAAGCTGGTACAGATTCCCGGAGACACACACTGCTACGATGAACATCTTGATCAGGTGACTGCAGCGGTGAAGAAATTTCTCGGCGAAATGGAGAACAGGGAAGGGTGACATAACAACAGGGCTGACCTTTGGCAGTCAGCCCTGTTGTTCATGACAATAGAATGTTCGCGGAGCATACATTCTATTGTATGCCGGTGCAGTTGTTTTACAGCGTGCCGCTCTTTTCCGCCTGATCGACATCGATCGCAAGCTTCTTGACCTGCCCGGAGAGAATAAGCAGGGCGATCAGGTTGGGAATCGCCATCAGACCGTTGAAGGTATCTGCAATATCCCAAAGCAGACCAAGGTTGATTGTTGCACCGATGATCGATACAAAGGAATAGGCTACAAGGAAGGGACGGACGAGCTTTTCTCCGCCTAAAAATTCGATACAGCGGGAACCGTATAAGCCCCAGCCGATGATTGTGCTGAATGCGAAGCAGCACATGGCAACTGCGGTGAAGATAGAAACCCAGCCCCCATAGGTTGCAGTAAAGCCGGAAATTGTCAGCTCTGCGCCGGCTGCCTGACCATAGACGATGTTGGGCGCACCGAGCAGAATGACAAGACCGGTAAGTGTACAGATCACGATCGTATCCATGAATACCTCAAAAATACCGAACATGCCCTGATGGACAGCATTGTTCGTATCCGCGCAGGCATGGGCGATGGAACCGGTACCAAGGCCGGCTTCATTGGAAAAAATACCGCGGGAGACGCCTTTTTTCATGCTTAAAAACATGCTTCCGATGATGCCGCCGGTGGCTGCCTGAGGGGTAAATGCACTTTTAAAAATCATGGCAAACACTGCAGGAACGCGGCTGATATGTAAAATAACAACGCCGATTGCAAGGATTACATATAAAGCTGCCATAAACGGAACGAGTTTTTCCGAAACCTGACCGATCCGCTGGATTCCGCCAAGCAACACCATGGCAACGAAAGCGGCAATGAAAATACCGAAGATCAGATTGGCACGTTCATCTACAGTGCCGTCGATGATATGCAGGTTGTGCAGTGCAGAATGAATAGAAGAAACAATGGTATTAACCTGGGTGGCGTTTCCTGTGCCGAACACAGTCAGGACGCCGAACAGGGCATAAAGAACCGCTAAAAAATGCCATTTTTTGGACAGACCATTTTTAATATAGTACATTGGACCGCCAACATATTCGCCATTTGCGTTCTTTTCCCGGAAATGGATTGCGAGCGTAACCTCGGAAAATTTGGTACACATGCCGAGAAAAGCAGAGCACCACATCCAGAAAATTGCGCCAGGACCGCCGAGGGCAATCGCGCCGGCAACGCCTGCGATGTTGCCGGTGCCGACCGTGCCTGCAAGCGCGGTACAGACTGCCTGGAACGGGCTCATGGAGCCGTCCTTTGCCTGTGTTTTGTCAAAAATTTTACCGATCGTGTTTTTCAGGGCAGCGCCGAATTTGCGCACCTGAATGAAACGGGTACGGACAGAAAGCAGAAGTCCTACGCCGATGATGCAGATCATTGCGGGGACGCCCCAGATAAATCCGTTGACCGCCTGATTGATTTTGATGATACTTTCTAACATAAAACCCTCATTTCTTCCCATTGATCCGGAATGGGCAGGAAGCTTCACTTGAATGCGTTACCGGACTGAAACGGGAAAGTCTTTTGCACTATTATGACATAAAATACAGGCTTTGTACAAGTTTTTTATGGAATGGATAGGATTGGCGTGTGCAGACTGCAGCTCTTAAGTGTGACGGGGATGGGCTGTCATTTTCTATGGGTGATCGACAGGAAAAGCGCTTGTTTTTTGGGAAAAAAACGGCTAAAATTTGAAATGTCCTGACAGGCAGAGGTTTTTTTGTGCTGCTTGGGGAGCTTGAGATAGAAGGGGCAATGGATGAACTTAGCAGGGAATAGGAGGATGCATTTGGAACAGGAAAATCAGGCGCAGCAGCATAAGCGCCGCGTTCGATATAAAGGAAAATACCCGAAGAAATTCGAGGAAAAATATAAGGAGCTGCAGCCGGAAAAATATCAGGATACAGTGCAGCATGTGATCCGTAAGGGAAATACGCCTGCCGGGATGCACATTTCAATTATGGTAAAGGAAATTCTGGATTTTTTGCAGATTCAGCCCGGAGAAACCGGCTTTGACGCGACGCTGGGCTATGGCGGACATACAAAGGCAATGTTGGAATGTCTGCATGGAAGCGGGCATATGTATGCGACGGACGTAGACCCGGAGGAATCCGCCAAGACGAAAAAGCGTCTGGAGGAGCTGGGCTATGGGGAGGATATTCTTTCCATCCGGCTGCAGAATTTCTGCACGATCGACGAGATCGCGAAGGAGGTCGGCGGATTTGATTTCATTCTGGCGGATCTGGGAGTGTCTTCGATGCAGATCGATAATCCGAAGCGCGGCTTTTCCTTCAAAGTGGATGGCCCTCTGGATCTGCGATTGAATCAGGAAAAGGGCATCAGCGCGGCAGAACGGCTGGATACGATTTCGCGAGAAGAGCTTGCCGGTATGTTGTACGAAAATTCAGACGAGCCGTACTGTGAGGAGCTTGCGAAGGCAATCACAGAAGAAATCCGCCGCGGCAACCGGATTGACACGACGACAAAGCTGCGCGGGGTGATCGAAAGGGCGCTGGACTTTTTGCCGGAAAAGGAAAAGCAGGAGACGGTCAAAAAGACCTGTCAGCGGACGTTTCAGGCGCTGCGCATTGACGTCAACCACGAGTTTGAAGTGCTTTACGAGTTCATGGAAAAGCTGCCGGGCGCATTGAAACCGGGCGGGCGCGTTGCAATCCTGACGTTTCATTCCGGCGAGGATCGGCTCGTGAAGCAGGCACTGAAAGAGGGCTATCGGGAGGGCATCTATTCTGATTATGCCAAAGATGTCATTCGTCCTTCCGCGCAGGAGTGTGCACAGAACGGACGCGCGCGTTCGACGAAAATGCGCTGGGCGGTGCGTGCAGAGTGAGGGGATGGAGATGATTATGGAAGAAAAAGACACCGAACTGCGGGACGAGGGGCTGCGGGGAAATGAAAAAATAGAGGAAGCCATCGCCGGGCTGCAGCAGGAGCCGACGCAGGAAATGCTGGCACATGCGCTGACGGTGGTGCGCCGGCGAATGAAAGAAAACGGACAGCTTATCGTTGCAGTGGAGCCTCCGGCTGGTGGCGGACAGCTTTTACTGCAGACCGTCAAAACGTCGGATGGCAAACTGTGGTGGGCTGCGTTTACCGGATTTGAGGAAGAACTGCGCGGCAGCGACCGCGTGAAATCGACGTTTTTGGCGGATATGGGACAGCTGTTTGCAACCGCGCTGCAGGCAGACGACGTGGAAGGGATTATTTTGAATCCCTGGAACCGGACGTTGATGCTGGAAAAAGAGCTGATCCGGATTATTTTGGGGCAGCAGGGGTAAAGCACTTGCGCGAAGCGGCAGACATGGTAAGAAAATGCTGAACTGGTGGATGCCGCAGCAGGAATTACAAAGGATAAGTCGCTGGATATGCGGCAGAAAGAGAGGAAACGAAATGATTACAGGTGTTCATCATGTATGTGTGAAATGCAGACCGGAGGAGCTGGAAAAGGTTCAGAAGTTCTATGGGGAGCTTCTTGGACTTCCGCTTGTCAGAAGCTGGGGCGAGCCGAAGGTGGAAGGGCTGATGTACGGCGCAGGGACGAGCCTGATTGAGATTTTCCCGAACGCGGAGGAAGATCTGCCGCAGGGCGCAATCCGCCATTTCGCACTGGCGACGGACGATGTGGACAGCATCGTGGAGACTGTGCGCAAGGCAGGCTATGCTGTGACGATGGAGCCGGGCGATATTGAAATCATGTCGAAGCCCTCTCTCCCGGCGCGGATCGCATTTATCATCGGACCGGTGGGAGAAGAAATCGAACTGTTCTGCGAAAAACAATAGAATGCACGCTCTGCGAGCATTCTATTGTCATGAATAAAAGAAATGAGCAAAAAGAAGCGCCGTCCGGGACATCTGCCCGGCGGCGCTTTTTGACTGCAGGGCGGCAGCTGCCATCCTGCAGGTTCTAAAACCCCGCGAGCAGCGCAAAATAGCCCCAGTCCCAGAGCAGGGATTCGAAGCTGTTTTCCAGATATTCATAAATATCTTCTTCGTCATAGCCGGTCATACGGTTGATAATGACCAGCGCTTCCCGCACTTTTTCATAGGAAAATGCCTCCGGGCTGTCCTGCCAGATGAGGAACAGGCTCTGGCGCACCGCGGCATACTGCAGCATCAGCCACTGCAGGCGCACGAGCATATGCCTTGTGGTGTCCTCAAAGGAAAGCAGCTCGGAATAGACCTCGTTTGCAAGGTAGCTGCGCATCAGAGGCTCGTATTGCGCGAAGGCAGTACGGAATGCCTGCCATTGCGCCGGGAGCTCTTCTTCTGTCTGTAAATGTGCCAGAAGGTTGGAAAGTGCGATGCCGGCGCGGCTGGCGATCTCCTCGTATGGTTTGGAGGGATCGGAGGTTTCGTCTTCCGGTTCCGTGAGCAATTCCGACAATGTTTCCGCCTGCTGTGTGAGTGGGGTAAGCCATTCCTGATAGAGCTGCTCTTTCTGATAGTTGACAGAAAGATCTAATAAAAGTTCGTTGCACTCCAAAATAGAGTCGATGCAGTCCGGCGAGAGGTCGTCCATGGCATCATAAAGCTGACAAAAGCTTTTTTCAGAAAAACAATCTGAAACAAAGTCTTTTGTCGGCTTTTTTTTTCGGTGGATTTCCTGTATCATATAAAAACAGGCGGAAAGAATCTGCTCCGGCAGCCGGTCGGTCTGCTGCAAAATGGCGTCGATGACTGCAGAACGGATGAAAAATGGTATGCTGTCAATATCCGGACGCGGAAAAGTAAGCGGCGTAGCATCCGGCGCTGCCCAGAGGTCGATCACCGCGGGACAGCAGGGCATGAGCGAAGCCTCTTCATGGTCGGCAAAGGAATGGGTTTCGCGGGGGAAAATCTGACACGTTTCGGAAACCGCATCCTCTCCGTGCTCGAGGACAAGACGGCAGAGCTTGTTTTTTTCGAGAAACGGACAGACATGGCGGCTGTTTAAAGCGATCACGCGCTGACCGTCCTGAACGTAGGTAAAGAGTTTCGAATCCACAGGCGGATTTAAGGCTGCCCAGCGCTTCAGCGTATCGTCATCGACAGAAATTTTCCATTCCTGGCAGCAGGTGATAGGACATTTGTCCGCTGTACAGCGAAACTGCGCATAATAATCGGGGTATAATGTTTGCATAGGCGTATCTCCAAGTGTTAGTGGTGAAAATATTATACATGCGCCTGTTGAAATTGAAAAGTCCCAGGAATATAATGAAGATCAAAGTTAGATAAGGCTAAGTATACAGACGGCAGCGATATCTGTGCGCTGCAATGGGCCTATGGGAGATGAAAAGGAAATGAAAATCTATTCTTTTGGTGAGGAAACAAAGCCGGCAATTTTACTGCTGCCGGGGACATGCTGTCACTGGAAACGGAACTTCGGACATGTGATCCCTCTGCTGCAGGAGCACTTTTATGTGCTCTGCGCGTCCTATGACGGGTTCGACGAGACGGAGGATTCGACCTTTCCGAACATGTTGATCGAGACGGCAAAGCTGGAAAACTATATCCAGAAAAATCTCGGCGGTCAGCTCTTTGCGGCATATGGCTGTTCTTTGGGCGGCTCCTTTGTGGGACTTATGGTGCAGCGCAAAAAAATCCATATCTGGCACGGAATCCTCGGAAGCTCCGATCTGGATCAGGGCAGCAGCTTTGGAACCTGGGCGATGGCGAAAGCTATGACGCCTCTTCTTGGAAAAATGCTTCGCAGCGGAAAGCTTCCAGTCTGGGCAAAAAAGAAAATGGAAGAAAAAGCCGGTGCCGAGTATGCGCAGGCAATGCTGCAGCTGTTCGGGTGCAGTGCCGCCACGCAGGAGCTGCCTTCCATGGCATTTGTGTCCAATACGAGCATTTTCAACCAGTTCTTTTCCGATATGGTGACGCCGCTGGAAGATGATATTTATGTGCCCGGAACGAAAATTCACTGTTTTTATGCCGTGAAGATGGGGGAGGAATACGAAAACCGCTACAGAAGACATTTTGTGGATCCGGATATCCGGTACCATGCGATGCAGCATGAAGAGCTTTTGGCATGCTACCCGGAACAGTGGGTAGAGGAAGTGTTGGCAAGCTGTCGTCTGGACGGCCGCGGAATGGAAGAAAATGATTTCGAAGAAAGACATTTCACAGAAGCAGAGCGCGCTCAGGCGGAAATTACCGAGTCCGGAAATCCGAGAAAGCCGGAGGGCGAGGATGGCAAAAAAATGCTGGAGCGCATGAATGAGAGCCATCACAATGTGACCGGCTGGGCGCTTTCCCTTTGGGAGATTCAGGGAAACGACAACATTCTGGATATCGGCTGCGGCGGCGGAGCTGCGCTGTCCCGGATGGCGGAGCATGTGACGGACGGACATTTGACGGGAATTGATTATTCGCCGGTATCGGTGGAAACATCCCGCGCGACGAATACAGAATCGGTTGCGGCAGGCAAGATGGAAATTCTGGAAGGATCGGTGGAAAAGCTTCCCTTCGAGGCAGAAACCTTTGACAAAATCGTGACCGTGGAAAGCTTTTATTTCTGGCCGAACCCGCAGGAAAACCTAAAAGAGGTGCGCAGAGTATTAAAGACCGGCGGAACCTTTTTACTGGTTGCAGACATTTATGAAAAGCCCGGACTGCCCAGAGAGGTAAAAGATAATATCCGCAAATTCCACCTGTTTAACCCGACTCGGGAACAGTTTAAGAACCTGTTTCGGGAAGCCGGATTTGCAGAGACAAGGATTCACACAAAGGACGGCGAAGACTGGATCTGCGTAGAAGGAACCAAATAATAGAGTGCGCACAGAACGGAGAAAGCGATATGAAGCTGAGTATCATTGTGCCGGTTTATAACATGGCATCGGACGGAAAACTGAATTACTGCCTGGATTCGCTGGCGGCGCAGACGATTTCGGATTACGAGGTCATCACGGTGGATGATGCTTCTACGGACGAATCCTTTTCGATTCTGCAGGAATATGAAAAAAAGTACCCCGGTAAATTCAAAGCTGTGCATTCGGAAGTCAACAAGCGACAGGGCGGCGCGAAAAATATCGGGTTGTCCCTTGCAAAAGGCGAGTGGATCGGATTTATTGACAGCGACGACTGGATTTTGCCCACGATGTACGAAAAGCTGATCGGACGTGCAGAGGAAACCGGTGCGGATATGGTGGGCTGTGATTACTGCCTGACGGATGAACACAGCATGAAAATCGGCAAACGTGTGGAAAACGGCAAAGCAGAGCAGAGCGGCGTGCTTGGCAATAAACAGTGTCGGTCATTGATTTTAGACAGCGGAAGCCTTGTTGTAAAGGTCTATCGCCGGGAAATTTTCATGGACAGCGGCATCCGCTTTCCGGAGCACATTTTTTACGAGGATAATGCGATCAGCGACGCGGTGCTTTTACAGGCACATCATTATGAATATATCCCGGAGGTCATGTATTTTTATTACCAGCATGAAGCGTCCACGGTGCATACCATCAGCAGGGAGCGCTGTGAAGACCGGATGGCGGCTGGACGGGGCATTCTGGAAAATGCGAAGAAATTCGGTTATCTTGAAACCTACCGACCGGAAATCTGCTTTGAATACACGATGCTGTTTTATGTCAATACGTTGTTTTCCTATATGGTCGGAAAGGGTCATAAATCGCTTTCTTTTATCCGGAAGATGGGAAACGAATTAAAAGAAGCGTTCCCGGATTTTGCGGACAATTCGTATTATCAGGAACGCGTCAATGCAGAGCAGAAAAAAATGATTGCCATGCAGCAGCGCTCCACAGCAGCGTTTGTATTGTACTATAAAGCACTCTGGACATGGCGTAATTATCGAAAAAAGCATTTCGGGAAAAAATGATATGGAGCTGTGTGGCGGAATATAGGAAAAACGAACCTTCTAAATTTCCTTTCGGAAATTCAGAAGTAGCGCAAAAAAAGAGAGCCTCCCGGCCAATGTCATTAAGTTAAGAATTTTGACATAATTATAAAACACATCATATTTGCA
>OLRK01000806.1_pt1 | contig 31797 bp, 28 predicted proteins | sample 1672911 | NCBI WGS metagenome assembly OLRK01 (sample SAMEA3136736, study PRJEB25190) | human gut metagenome | biome: human gut; feature: human-associated habitat; material: faeces | place: Austria | collected 2013 | reverse complement strand
TTTTGGACACTTTTCGACAAAATCTATCAGGCAGAGATACAGGTTGATTCCGAGGCTGCATCTCGCTCTGGGGGGAGACTTTTCACTCTGGGGGCGATTTTCGCTCTGGGGGCGATTTTCACTCTGGGGGCGATTTTCGCTCTGGAGCCATGAAAAGTGAAAAACAACTATCCTATCTTATTAAAACTTTATTTATCACATAGCCCAGAAACTTTTCTATTTGCTTCTAGTGCTTGTGCAGGATTTCAAGTTTTCTTCTTTAAATGCAAAATCTATATATTGCATTATGCAGGATTCGTTATTTCCCGCTGAAAATGCAAAATCTACTCCCTATTTTGTGCAGATTCTTACCTTTTCGCTTGTAAATGCAAAATCTCTGGCTGAAATTGTGCAGAATCCAGCTTTTTTCGTCGAAAATGCAAAATCTACTCCCTTTTTTGTGCAGGTTCTCACCTTTTCGCCTGTAAATGCACAATCTCTGGCTGGGATTGTGCAGAATTCGGCTTTTCCCGCTGTAAATGCAAAATCTACTCCCTTTTTTGTGCAGGTTCTTACCTTTTCGCCTGTAAATGCACAATCTCTGCCTGGAATTGTGCAGAATCCTGCTTTTCCCGCCGAAAATGCACAATCTCTGCCTGGAATTGTGCAGAATCCAGCTTTTTCCGCTGTAAATGCACAATCTCTGCCTGGAATTGTGCAGAATCCGGCTTTTTCCGCTGTAAATGCACAATCTCCAGCTGAAATTGTGCAGAATCCAGCTTTTTCCGCTGTAAATGCACAATCTCTGCCTGGGATTGTGCAGAATCCAGCTTTTTCCGCCGAAAATGCACAATCTCCAGCTGAAATTGTGCAGAATCCAGCTTTTTCCGCTAAAAATGCACAATCTCTGCCTGGAATTGTGCAGAATCCTGCTTTTCCCGCTAAAAATGCACAATCTCTGCCTGAAATTGTGCAGAATCCGGCTTTTTCCGCTAAAAATGCACAATCCTAATCTAAAATCCACTCTCTCAGGTGAGCACACCGAATATATATTGATACCCTAAATCCTAGCTACTTCCTTTTTAAGATACAAAAGAAACTATTGATGAGATCTCGTATCAGAGGCATCTCCGATGCTTCTTGTTCGGCTTTGCAGGACAAAAAATGTCTCGTCCTGAACAGTTACTATAAAACAAAATACTCCTGAATCAAATTTTCAATATTTTGTGAGGTAAGAGGATGTTCTTTCGTTTCATAGGTTGTGATTAAATTAATGGTGGGAATAATGTTATGTTGACAATAGATATTCAATTTCTGAAATGCATTTTTCGAATAACCAGGAGTATCCATAAGACCAAAATGCTCCCAATAAAAATATTCACCTGTTTCGGGGTGGCGAATAGTGAAATCAGGATAATAGGTACTGTTTTCAAGTTTCAAAGCACATTCGTAACGAAAGGGAATTTTATGCATGAACAAAGCCTGAGCAATCAATACTTCTGATTTAGAACGAACCGTATGGCCTGAAAGGCAGGAATGGATCAGGTTTTCTGGATGCAGCAGATTTCTTTCATACTCCGCCCTGCTCCACTCCTTCAAATCCTCTGATACTGGCTGAAAAGCCTGAGCAATAACTGTTTGATAAGAAGACTGTGAAAGTAATTGTTCAACTTTGGAGGAACCTGATTCATAAAATTTTAGAAATGCGTTTACTGCTTTCAGCTCCTTCTGCAAATCCTTAAGGAACGCACATAACAATGCTTTCTCTCCAAGCATCTTTATAAAATCAACATTCTTTTTCGGAATGCAGGTGTACGTTCCATTCAATAAATGTTTATAAACAATATATTTTCCATTTTGGGAACAGCTAAGTTTTCCATCCGGATAAGCTGCCAGAGCATTTTCCAAATTCTGAATCTCCTCTAATAAATTCTTCTTTCTGTTAATCATTTTATAATATAACAATCGGCTTCCTCCTGAATATGTATTACAAAACATCTAGTGACACGTAACCTGAAACGCAACCATTCAAGACGGCGGAAAATTCGGCAAAAACTGTGTCAAGCTTGCTTGTAAACGGATTTTTCCACCAAATTTCACATCGGAGGAATCTCCGATGTTTCCTGTTCGGCAAAGCCGGACAAGAAGATGCTGTCCTGAACAGATTCCCCTGAAACATACTTCCAACTACATAATAAAAATCACACAGGCCCATATACGCAAATGTATTTCTAACTACACAAAAGCCTTTTTATCTGTCGAAATCCATCACAAATTGTTTCATAGAGTGTTTCATAAAGTATTGAAATAAAAATTGAAAATGATAGAATACCATAAAATTGAGAAATCCTGACACATAGATAAAACATTTTAAACCCAAGGGATGAGTAATCCATCCCCCTATTTTTCTTTATAAAAAGAAGCTCGCTCGCAAGCTTCTCCGCCTGCGGCGGGTCGCTTCTGCGACAAAATTCTCTGCCGCCAGCGTTTGACTGGCGGCATAATTTCCGGCAGATAGCATGTTTTCCCGACAACGAGATGCATCTCGCCCACTTTTCAGCAGCGTTCCTACAGCACATGCCCCTGGGCCTTCATAACCTCAATTACCTGATCTACATAGCTTTCGCACATTTCTTTGGTGGAGGCCTCTACCATCACCCGGACAACCGGCTCTGTGCCTGACTGGCGCAGCAAAATCCGTCCGTTATTTCCCAGAGCCTCTGTCACCTTTGCCACCTCTGCCTGAACAGCCGGATCATCCTGAGCAATCTGCTTATCATGTACCCGGACATTTTTCAGAACCTGGGGATAAATCTCCACTTCTGATGCCAGCTTTGCAAGGCTTTCCTTTTTCTCCAGCATAACCTCCATTACCTTTAAGGAGGTCAGAATTCCATCTCCCGTTGTGGCGTGCTTGCTGAAAATAATATGGCCGGACTGTTCTCCGCCCAGGCAGTTGCCAAACTGGGACATGTTTTCATAAACATACTTGTCGCCTACTGCAGTCTTTTCATAAGAAATGCCTTCCCGATCAAAAGCCTTATAAAGACCAAAGTTAGACATTACGGTAGTAACAACTGTGTTATTAAACAGAGTTCCGTTTTCCTTCATATATTTTCCGCAGATATAAAGAATCAGATCTCCGTTGATTTCATTGCCGTTTTCATCTACAGCGATACAGCGGTCTGCATCTCCGTCATAGGCAAAGCCCACGTCACATCCGGTATCCTTTACATACTGGCAGAGAACTCCAATATGGGTGGAACCACAGTCTGTGTTAATATTCAATCCATTGGGCGCATTGTTAATCACATGAGTTTCTGCTCCCAGAGCATCAAACACATTTTTTGCAATTGCGGAAGCGCTGCCGTTGGAGCAGTCCAGAGCCACCTTTTTGCCCTTAAAAGAACGGGTAGCAATCGAAATCAGATAGCCGATATAGCGGTTTCTTCCTGCGGCATAGTCCACAGTTCTTCCAATATGATCCCGAACAGCATAGGGAATTTCTCCGGTAACTCCATCCAGATACTTTTCAATCTCCTCAATCACACTTTCTTCCAGCTTTTCTCCCCGTCCGTTAATAACCTTAATTCCATTGTCATAATAAGGATTATGGCTGGCGGAAATCATAATACCGCAGTCAAAATCCTCGGTACGCACCACATAGGATACGCTGGGAGTCGTGGTAACATGAAGCAGGTATGCGTCAGCGCCGGAAGCTGTAAGACCGGCTACCAGAGAGTACTCAAACATATAGCTGCTTCTTCTTGTGTCCTTGCCGATTACAATCCGGCAGCGGCCATCTGGATTGACCTCTGAGGCCTTTGCCTGCTGTCCATAATACCAGCCAAGGAAACGGCCTACCTTGTAAGCATGCTCTACTGTCAGGTTCACGTTGGCTTCTCCACGGAAACCGTCTGTTCCAAAATACTTACCCATTCTCTTAATCTCCTTCATAAAGACAGCCGCCGTTCAGAAACGGCTGCCTGATTTATTGTTCGTTTTTCTGAAGCTCCTTCAGGAACCGTCCAAGAGCGTCCTGCCATGCAGGGAGACGTTCAAAACCGTTCTCTGTCAGCTTTTCCTTGCTCATGCGGCTATTGGAGGGACGGGTTGCCTTTGCCGGAAACTCGCTGCTTCCCACAGGAGTTACCTTTACCTCATCCATTCCGGCCTGGCGGAAAATCTCCTTTGCAAATTCATACCAGCTGCACAGTCCTTCGTTGGTAGCATGATATCTGCCGTATCTGTCTGTCTGGATCATATCCACCAGAAGACGCGCCAGATCATAGGTATAGGTGGGGGACCCTACCTGATCATCTACAACGCTGACTGCTCCCCGCTCTGCACCCAGGCGCAGCATGGTCTTTATAAAGTTCTTTCCGGCTACGCCAAATACCCAGGCAATCCGGACAGTGAAAAACTTTTCTACCAGTTCCTCCACAGCCAGCTCTCCCTCGTACTTGGTCTGTCCGTATACATTCAGTGGATGACGTTCATCATCCGGCTCCCAGGGGCGGGTTCCGGTTCCGTCAAACACATAATCCGTGCTGATGTACATCATCTTAATTCCTGCTTCCCGGCAGGCCAGGGCAACATTTCGTGTTCCCTCGCCATTGATTTTCCGGCACAGCTCCACATTGTCTTCTGCTGCATCTACTGCAGTATATGCAGCACAGTGAATCACTGCGTCAGCTCCCGACTGGCCGATTACACGCATGCAGGCGTCTCTGTCTGTGATATCCATTTCCTCCACATCTACGCCGATGCTGTCCAGTCCGCGCTTTTCCAGTTCATTCATCAAATCGGCTCCAAGCTGTCCCTTGGCGCCTGTTACCAGTACTTTCATGGTTCTACCTCTGTTTTCTCCTATCGGTTTCCATACATCTTTTCATAATAATTCTGATACTCGCCGGAAATAATGGTTTCCCACCACTCCCGGTTTTCCAGATACCACTGAATCGTTTTCTTGATTCCATCGGCAAATTTTGTCTCCGGCAGCCATCCCAGCTCACTGTGAATCTTTGTCGGGTCAATGGCATAACGCATATCATGGCCCTTTCTGTCTGTCACATAGGTAATCAGGCTTTCCGGCTTGTTCAGCTCCTTACAGATGATTTTAACAATATCAATGTTTTTCATCTCATTATGACCGCCGATGTTGTAAACCTCACCTACCCGGCCTTTATGAATAATCAGATCAATTGCCTTGCAGTGATCCTCTACATACAGCCAGTCACGGACATTCAGTCCCTCTCCATATACAGGAAGAGGCTTGTCAGCCAGGGCATTGGCAATCATCAGAGGAATCAGCTTCTCCGGGAAATGATAGGGGCCGTAGTTGTTGGAGCAGCGTGACACAGTCACCGGCAGTCCATAGGTCCTGTGGTAAGCCAGTACAAACAGGTCAGCGCTGGCTTTTGAGGAAGAATAGGGGCTGGAGGTGTGAAGCGGCGTTGTCTCTGTAAAGAATAGATCCGGGCGGTCAAGAGGCAGGTCGCCGTATACCTCATCGGTTGAAACCTGGTGGTAACGCTTAATGCCATAGGTACGGCAGGCATCCAACAGGGTTGTAGTTCCCATTACATTCGTACGCACAAAGGCCTCCGGGTCTGTAATGGAACGGTCAACATGACTCTCTGCTGCAAAGTTAACCACTACATCCGGTTTTTCTTTCTCAAACAGATCAAAGATAAACTGACGGTCTGCAATATCCCCTTTTACAAAGCGGTAATTCGGCTTATTTTCAACCGGCTTTAAATTTTCCAGATTGCCGGCATAGGTCAGCAGATCCAGGTTGATGATCTCATAATCCGGATATTTATTTACCATGTGATGTACAAAATTACTTCCAATAAAGCCGGCACCGCCGGTAACAATGATTTTCATTGAAACTACCTCCGTTTTTTAAAACTCCCTGTTATGGAGCTTATCCACATATTTTCCGTCCAGCACATCCTTTAAGTACTTGCCGTACTGGTTCTTCTTTAAAATCTCGTAGGTTTCCATTACCTGCTCCCTGGTGATCCAGCCTCTTAAATAGGCAATCTCCTCCAGGCAGGCGATCTTTCTGTGCTGATGGGTTTCCACGGTCTTTACAAAGTTAGTGGCCTCCACCAGGGATTCATGGGTTCCCGTATCCAGCCAGGTAAAGCCCTGTCCCAAAAGGATCACATCCAGCTCACCGTTTTCCAGATAAATGCGGTTTAAATCTGTGATTTCCAGCTCACCTCTGGCAGAAGGCTTTAAATTTTTTGCGTACTCCACCACCCGGTTATCATAGAAGTAAAGTCCTGTAACACAGTAATTTGACTTAGGTTTTTCCGGCTTCTCCTCGATGGAAATAGCCTTTCCGTCCGGATCAAACTCAACAATGCCGAAGCGCTCCGGATCGTCCACATAATAGCCGAACACGGTTGCCCCCTTTTCCTTGGAGGCCGCTGCTTTTAAGCGCTTTGTAAGCCCCTGGCCATGGAAAATATTATCTCCCAGGACCATGGCTACCGAATCGCCGCCAATAAATTCCTCGCCGATAATAAAGGCCTGTGCCAGGCCGTCAGGGCTTGGCTGCACTGCATAGCTTAAGTTAATGCCAAACTGTGCCCCATCTCCCAGAAGCGCCTCAAAACGGGGCGTATCATCTGGTGTAGATATGATCAATATATCCCGGATACCTGCATTCATCAATACAGATAATGGGTAATAAATCATTGGTTTGTCATAAATCGGAAGAAGCTGCTTGGATGTAACCTTTGTCAACGGATACAGGCGGGTACCGCTTCCCCCGGCAAGTATAATACCTTTCATTTCTCCTCCTTAAAACCAGACACCGCAGAACTGCCAGGACAGCCCTGAACGTTTCATTTCTTCTTACTATACCATACTGCAGTGTTTTTTTCAAATTAAGACTGAACTTTAATTCTCATTCATTTTTGCCAGCTTTGCTGCCTGATCTGCCGCGATCAGGTTATCCAGAAGCTCCTGGATATCTCCGTTCATAATGGAATCGATCTTATACAGGGTCAGCTTAATGCGGTGGTCTGTAACACGTCCCTGAGGGAAGTTGTAGGTGCGGATCTTTTCTGATCGATCTCCGGTTCCAATCTGGCTGCGGCGTTCCTCTGCCTCAGAGCTCTGACGCTTCTCCAGCTCCATATCATACAGCTTGGAGCGAAGCAGGCGGAAGGCCTTTTCCTTGTTCTGAAGCTGTGATTTTTCGGTCTGGCTGTAAATTACAATGCCTGTGGGCATATGGGTCAGACGCACTGCAGAGTCTGTGGTGTTGACACACTGTCCGCCGTTTCCGGATGCACGCATAACATCAATGCGGCAGTCATTCATGTCAATCTGCACATCCACTTCCTCTGCCTCGGGCATAACTGCAACGGTTGCAGTGGATGTATGGATCCGGCCGCCGGACTCCGTTTCCGGCACACGCTGTACGCGGTGAACCCCGCTTTCGTATTTAAGCTTTGAGTAGGCGCCCTTTCCCGTTACCATGGCTACCACTTCCTTAAAACCGCCGATACCATTTTCATTTATGCTGATGATCTCTACCTTCCAGCGCTGGCTGTCTGCATAGTTGGAATACATACGGTAAAGCTCTGCTGCAAATAAGGCTGCCTCATCGCCGCCTGCGCCTGCGCGGATTTCCAGAATGATATTTTTATCATCATTTGGGTCCTTGGGAAGAAGGAGGATCTTTAACTGCTGCTCCAGCTCTGTGATCCTCTTTTTGGCATCAGAAAGCTCCTCCTTTGCCAGCTCCCGCATTTCCTCATCGCTTTCTTCCTCCAAAAGAGCCAGGCTGTCCTCCACATCCTGCTTTGCCTGCTTATATTCCTTGTAAGCCTCCACAATGGGCGCCAGATCAGCCTGCTCCTTCATCAGCTTCGTAAACTTCTTTGTATCCTGGGTCACATCCGGTTCGCCCAGCATCAGCATCAATTCATCGTAATGAATCAGCATATCGTCCAATTTATCAAACATTGCTCTCTCCTGTCCTTCTTGCTCTGCCGGAATGCCAAAATTTATCCGGCGTTATAGCCCTCTGTCTTAACTCTATCTTAAAGCAGCCCGGACTACTCTGTCCAGACCTGCCAGATCCTTAATTGTCCTTATATCCTTATACCCAGCTCCTGCAAAAAGCGCCTGAACTGCATCCGACTGTTCGGAGCCGATCTCCAGATATACACAGCCCCCCGGCTTTAAATGCTCCCTGCACTGGGATGCCAGTATTCTGTAAAAGAAAAGCCCGTCCTCTGTGCCGTCAAGTGCCAGCCTTGGCTCAAAATCACGTACCTCCGGCTCCAGCCCCTCGATCACCTTTGTGGGGATATAGGGCGGATTTGATACGATCACATCAAAGGAATCCTCATGCTTAAGCCCGGAAAACATATCGCTTTCCAGAAGCCGGAAGCTTCCTTTATATTCTCCCAGAAGGCCCCCTGCATTCTCCTCTGCCACCTTGAGCGCTTCTTTTGAAATATCAAGGGCTGTCACCTGTTTATATCCGCCAAGGGCTGCCAGGCTGACTGCAATGCAGCCGGAACCAGTACACACATCAAGAACCGTTTTTCCCCGGTCTGTCTGCTCCTTTAACACCAGCTCCACCAGGATCTCCGTATCCTGCCTTGGTATCAGCACATGCTCATTTACCTTAAATTCCAGTCCCATAAAGCCCTGAGTCCCTGTCAGCTGCTGAAGGGGGATCCGGGAGGCCCGTTTTTCGATCAAGTCCATATAGCGGCTGCACAAAGCCCTGGTCTCCTCATCCTGTGAAAGCTCCTGGTTCCGCACTGAAAGAAACCGTGCAAAATCAAGGCTGAATACCTCGAACAGTAAAAAACGTGCATCATACTCTGCATTGGGAACGGAATTTTCCTCTAAACGCCCTGCAGCCTGTGAAAGAAGCTGCTGCATTGTCATGATCCATTCTCCTTCTTCCAGCCTGGGAAGTTCTCATCCAGATACGCTCTCCAGTCAAACACCGTTTCCACTGCTGCAATGGCTACCTCAATCATGGAATCATCCGGCTCTGTTGTTGTCAGCCCCTGCATCCACATGCCCGGACGGCTGAGGATATTGACAATTTTTGAATCGTGGCGTCCCGCAAACCGCAGGAATTCATAGGAGACGCCTGCGATCACCGGGATCAGTATGATCCTGCTCAGCGCCCGAAGCCACACATTTTCCACCCGGATCACCATGAAAAACAGGATGCTGATGACCATAACGATCATGATAAAGCTGGTGCCGCAGCGCTTATGCTCCTTAGAGCTGGCCCGCACATTGTCCACATTCAGCTCCAGTCCATGCTCAATGCAGTTAATACATTTGTGCTCGGAGCCATGATACATAAACGTACGCCGGATATCCTCCATCCGGGATACCAGCTTAATATAGGCAATGAAAATAAGGATCCGCACGACTCCCTCCAGCACTGCCATCATTGTTTCTGAATGGATAAATGTCTTGCAGATATTCGCAATAAACATAGGCAGAACCATGAAAATCCCGATTGCCAATATAAAGGAAAAGATCATGACCAGGGTCATAAGCACACTTTCCAGCTTTTCCCCAAACACCTTATCCAGCCAGGCCTCAAATTTTCCCGGCTCTGTATCTTCATCATCCTCAAAAAAGCTGCAGGACCAGGTCAGAGCCTTCATTCCTACGATCATGGAATCTGCAAAGCTGAAAATACCTCTCACAAAGGGAAGGCCCAGGAACCTGTGTTTTTTCGTTATGCTTCTGTAGGTATCTTTTTTCACCTCAATATCCCCGTCCGGCTTGCGGACTGCAATGGCATAATCATCGCCATTCATCATCATAATGCCTTCAATCACCGCCTGACCGCCGATTCCTGAATATTTCATTGCCGTCTTACCTTTCTATATTTCTTCATAAAATCAGAAAGGGCTGAGCCTGCTTCCAAGCTCAACCCCTTATTCTTTCCGCTGCTTTACTGAGCATTCATACCATACTTACGATTGAACTTGTCAATACGTCCACGTGCTGCAGCAGCCTTCTGCTGTCCTGTGTAGAATGAATGGCACTTGGAGCAAACCTCAACGTGGATGTCCTGCTTTGTAGAACCGGTTACGAACTCGTTGCCACAGTTGCAGACAACCTTTGCCTGGTAGTAATTTGGATGGATTCCTTCTCTCATGATTTTCACCTCTCTGTTATTCTTTGCGGTTTCCGACCGCGGCTGTATGCCAATCTGCCTCTGTACATTACAGGCAGCCGGATTTCCCGTCACCAGAACGCACAGATATCAGCATGTCTTAAGTTTAACGCATCCCTGCCGTAAGGTTGACTCACGCAGATGCTAAAACTGCCGTCAATTCAGACAGCTTAGACAGTATATCATAGCTTTTTATGATTTGCAACTGTTTTTCATTGGAATCACGCCCTCTGAACAGTTACTTCCGTTCTCTGTCTTAGACCAGGTGGATTTTCTTTATCATCTCCCCAAACTCCCGGTTGTTGCGGGTCTTTGCAAATAGATCAAGGATCCGCTCTACTGACTCATCCGGCTTTAAGGTATTAGTGGCCTTGTGTATAATATCAGCCGCCTCTGCCTCTTCCCTGGTAAGAAGGAGATCGTCACGCCTTGTACCTGATTTTAAAATATCGATCGCCGGGAAAATACGCTTTTCGGAAAGCTTCCGGTTTAATACCAGCTCCATATTGCCGGTTCCCTTAAATTCCTCATATACCACATCATCCATACGGCTTCCTGTATCTACCAGAGCAGTTGCCAGGATCGTAAGGCTTCCGCCCTCACGCATATTGCGGGCTGCACCGAAAAACCGCTTTGGCATATAGAGGGCTGCCGGGTCAAGGCCGCCAGAAAGGGTCCTTCCGCTGGGTGCCACAGTCAGGTTATAGGCGCGGGCCAGCCTGGTAATGCTGTCTAGCAGGATGATCACGTCTCTGCCATGCTCCACCAGGCGCTTTGCGCGCTCAATCACCATCTCTGACACCCGCTTATGGCGGTCCGGCTGCTCATCAAAGGTAGAATAGATCACCTCCACATTAGGGCCGGTAATGGCCTCCTTGATATCCGTCACTTCCTCCGGGCGCTCATCAATAAGGAGGATGATCAAATGCATATCCGGATGATTGGAGGTAACAGCGCCTGCCACCTGCTTTAAAAGGGTCGTCTTGCCTGCCTTTGGCGGAGACACGATCATACCTCTCTGCCCCTTTCCAATAGGAGAAAGCAGATCCATCACCCGCAGGGCCACCGTTGTCTTTCCTCTTGGATTTTCCATATGAAGCCTCTGGTTTGGGAAGATAGGGGTCAGATCTTCAAAATTAGGCCTTGTCTCCGTTGTGCTTAAGGGATATCCGTTGACTGTTTTGATATAGAGCAGCGCCGCAAATTTTTCCGTAGCGGATTTTACCCTGCGGTTTCCCACAATAATATCACCTGTTTTCAGGTTAAACCTGCGTATCTGGGAAGGCGCCACATAGACATCATTTTCTCCCGGAAGGAAATTTTCGCAGCGGATAAAGCCGAAGCCGTCCTGCATTACCTCCAGAATCCCATTCGCCTCAATGCCGCTGTCCAGCTCTGCCATATCCTGGCTTGTAAGGCTTATGGAATCCTGCCTTGTATCCGGACGCTGCTCCGCACGGTCACCTCGTTCCGGCCTGTCCTGACGTTCTGTACGGTCACTGCGTTCCGGCCTGTCCTGACGCTGCTCTGTACGCTCATAGTTGCGCACTGCCAGGCGCCGTCCCTCCCCCATCTGACCTCTTGGTTCCTGACGCTCACCGCGCTCTGTACGGGGCCTTTCTGCACGGAATGTGCGCTCCGGCCTTACCGGCTGCTCTGTTTTTGCAGGCTGGCTCTCCGGCTCTGCTGGCTGAGCCTCCGGCGCCGTTTCCCCAGTTCCTTCCTGACGGCATAAAAGCTCAATGATATCTGCCTTTCTCATGCCGCTTACCCCCTTCAATCCCTGTGCTTTCGCAAGCTCCTTCAATTCTGAAAGGGGCAGTGTTTTCAATTTTTCACGCATATAATCTCTCCTTAATCATCTATATCCTGTCACAGCCGGAAATAACTCCGGCTTATTTTCATTCTACCTATGGGAATAATCTAGATTTGTGATTCCATAAAGACTTCAGATAATCCGGAAAGCCAAGAAATGCTTCCGGCCACTGTCAGCAGGCAGGGCCTTAGCCTTTGCCCGCTGATGATAAACCTATTATAAACACGAATGAGGGTAAATGTAAAGCAGATTTCAGAATGAAAGCCATTACCGCCTGTAAGAGATCAGGGAATCCAGCCTGTTCCTGGAAAAAGAAAGCCCTGCCGGCTCCGTCTGCTGCCCCAGAAGACATTGGAGGCAGCCGGCCATTGCCTTAAGGCGCGGTGCAGGGACATGGCAGGCCTTGGCCAAAGCCAGAAGCGGCATGATCCCATAAGGAAGGTCTTCTTCCAGATAACGGTGCTTTAAGGTGCGCGGCCCCTTTACCGCCAGATAGGTCTGGTTCCCATGGAGGGCCTCGTAAAGTGTATCCTTTTTCTCTGTCCAGAAGCTGTTGATAATATCCAGGCATGACTGAAACTCCACTCCCAGCGCCCGGGCAGCCGCCTCTCTCTCCCTGTCGATCTCTTCTATATAGTGAACCGAAGACACAGTGGCCCCTTCACCGTAAAACAGAAAATCCTCCCCATTTTCAATCCTTGTAAAATTGGTCATCACCAGAGGGACATGGATCACCGGATTGGAATTATTAATGGAGGTAACCAGCACATTTGCTTCCGCCTTAAGCTGAGGCAGTACAGGCTCCAGCTCCTGCACAAGCACCTCCCCGTAATCACACGGAAAGGCAGCCGCTGACATCCTGTTTTTTATACTCTTAATGCGGCAGGCCTCACCGTCGTAATCTGCAATAAAAATCATTCCTCCGGTTTCACCGATCACCGCCTGCTTTTCCTCTATCTCTTCCTCCAGCTCCTCAAAAAATTCATAAGCCCCCCAGTTTCCATTAAAAATCAGGATCCTCTGGTCCTGCTTCACAAGCCCCTTAAGGCTTTTTGCCAGATCCCGGTGTCCCTGAGAGGTAGTCATAACAAACAGGTAATCGCAAAGCCCTGAAACCTCTTTCAGATCTTCCTGTACCTGGGGATAAAAATGCCCCTCAATACATCCCAAGGTCACAATCCCCTGTTCCCTTATTTTCCTTAAGGCTTCCCGATTCCTTCCCCACATAACAGGACAGCAGTTTTTCTCCATAAGATATGCCGCCATTGCCCTGGCAGTCCGTCCTGTTCCTAAAATCCCTATTTTCCCCTTAAATTCTTCCATAACCGTCTTCTTCTCCTTTCAGCCAGGCCATATGGGCTTTTATCTGACGCTCATATCCATTATCTCCAGGCTCATAGAACACTGTATCCTCCATTCCATCCGGAAGATACTGCTGCTTAACATAATGCTTCGGATAATCATGAGCATACTGATAGCCGATCCCATGGCCCAGCTTTTCGGCCCCGCCATAGTGCCTGTCCTGAAGATGGATCGGTACCGGCATTGTCCGGGTATCCTTTACAGCCTCCAGCGCCTTATCCACTGCCACACATGCAGAATTGCTCTTAGGCGCACAGGCCACATAGGTCACTGCCTGGGAAAGTATGATCTTTGCTTCCGGAAGGCCAACACGCTCCACTGCCAGCGCTGCGCTGACTGCCACCTGCAGCGCCTGGGGATCTGCATTTCCCACGTCCTCTGAGGCGCAGATCATGATTCTTCTTGCAATAAATTTAATATCTTCCCCGGCATAGATCATCCGCGCCAGATAATAAACCGCTGCATCCGGGTCAGAACCGCGCATGCTCTTAATAAAAGCAGAGATGGTATCATAATGGCTGTCTCCATCCTTGTCATAGCGCACTGCCCGCTTCTGGATACATTCCTGAGCCGTCTCCAGATCAATATGGATCTTCCCATCAGCACTGCGCTCTGTAGTAAGGATCCCCAGCTCCACTGCATTCAAAGCAGCCCTTGCATCCCCGTTTGCCATATCTGCCAGAAAATCCGCTGCATCTTCCTCAATCTGGGCATTGTAGGAGCCCATTCCCCGCTCCCTGTCATAAACCGCCCGGTGGATCAGCTCCTTTACATCCTCCTTTTCAAGAGGCTTTAATTCAAAAATCCTTGACCTGGACAAAAGAGCCCCGTTTACCTCAAAATATGGATTCTCCGTTGTTGCACCAATTAAGATCAGTGTCCCGTCCTCCACAAAGGGAAGAAGATAGTCCTGCTGGCTCTTATTAAAACGGTGGATCTCATCTACAAAAAGGATCGTTTTCTTTCCATACATCCCCATATTGTCTTTAGCAGAAGCCACAACCTCTTCCATATCCTTTTTGCCTGCCACTGTAGCATTGATCTGCTTAAAATCTGCACTGGTGGTATTGGCGATCACCTTGGCAAGTGTGGTTTTTCCCGTTCCCGGAGGGCCGTAAAAAATAAGGGAACCCAGCTTATCTGCCTTAATTGCCCGGTAAAGCAGCTTATCCTTCCCGATAATGTGCTGCTGCCCCACTACCTCATCCAGGGTTCGCGGCCTGAGCCTGGACGCCAAAGGCGACTCCGTCTCCATTTTCTGTTCCCGCATATAATCAAATAAATCCATTTTTCGTATTGTCCTTTCCAGGAGGGCCTATCCCCTTAATCAATGAGAAGTTCATTTATTGTCACAAAGGTATAGCCTTCTCTTGTCAGCGCATCCACAATTTCCAGTGCCGCCGAAACAGAAGAAGGAAAAATATCATGCATTAATATAATATCGCCATCCTCCGCTTCTTTCAAGACCCGCTTTACCACTGCGTTTTTGCTGAGCAGCTTCCAGTCCAGTGAATCCACAGACCACAGCACCGTTGTCATATCCATGCGGCATTCCAGCTCATCATTCCAGTCACCGTAAGGCGGCCGGATGTACTGCGGCCTTGCTCCTGTGATCTCCTCGATCATATCACTGGTCTGCTCCACTGCCAGGCATACCGCCTCTGTTCCCGCCTTGGTAAGAGGGACATGGCTGTAGCTGTGATTTCCGATCAGATGGCCTTCCTCATGCATCCGTTCTACAAGGGCCTCATTCCCTTTTATTTTCTGTCCCATGAGGAAAAAGGTGGCATGTATGCCCCGTTCCTTTAAACCATCCAGCAGCTTAGCCGTATATACATCATCCGGGCCGTCATCAAAGGTCAGCGCAATAAAACGCTTCTGTGCCCACACATGCACCGCCCCATAACGGCGAGCCGCACCTATAAGCCCGGCCAAAAGGCATAGATCCATGGCACAGACGATCGCCAAAAGCACTGTTTTCCATTTTATGTTCACCATGCGCCACATCCTAATCCAGGCTGTCTGAAAATCAGCCTGCTTCTGCCATCTATGCAGTATATGAGCCCTTTTCAGATTATGATGCATGAAACTGCAAAAAGAGGCGCAGCTCAAGGCCCGCCTCTTTTTAACAATCCGCCTGTCCGTTTTGCCAGCTTACTCCCGCTTAATTTCCCACCGGTACAATCGTAATATCTGTACTATTTCCATTAGAGCTGCTGTCAGAGCCGGGAGCACTTCCTTGAATTACAGTTTGACCGCTTCCGCTTTCACCCGGCCCAGCAGAAGATGTTCCGGAAGAGGCATTGTCAGAAGGCGCCTCTCCCTCTGCCGGCAGGCGAAGACTTCCGTCTGCCCCTGCCTCATAGGTCTGTCCGTCAATTTCCACCGTAGTATCTGCAGCCATCTTTCCGCTGCCCGGCTCCAGATAATACCGGATCCCGCCAAGCTCAATGATGCCCTCTGCCATACGGCCTGAACCGTCAAAGTAGTACCAGATATCTCCCAGCTTCTGCCATCCTGTAACCATACGCCCGGAGCCATCAAAATAATACCAGCTTCCATCCATCTGACGCCAGCCTGTTGCCATAGCGCCGGAGCCTCTCAGATAATAGGTGCTTCCATTTTCTTCCAGCCAACCAGTCTGCATAGCTCCCTTGGAATCTGCATAATACCAGGTTCCATTATCCTGTATCCAGCCCTTTTGCATGGTTCCGGAGCTTCCGAAATAGTACCACCTTCCGTTGTCCTGTATCCAGCCCACTGCCATGGCTCCTGAATTTTTAAGGAAATAGGTATTCCCATTTTCTTCCAGCCAACCGATCTGCATAGCTCCCCTGGAATCTGCATGATACCAGGTCCCATTATCCTGTATCCAGCCTGTTTCCATAGCTCCCGAGCTTCCAAGATAATACCAGGCTCCATCCTCCTGACGCCAGCCCGTCATCATTTTCCCTGTATCCTCATTGAGATAGTAGCTCTTTCCAGCCAGGGTGATCCAGCCCTTCTCCTTCAGCCCGTCCCCATCCATATAGTACCAGGTCCCGTTATCATCCACCCAGCTGTTTTTCTGCTTTACATGATCCTTATAATAATAGGTTTTTCCGCCAATGGTCCTCCAGGTATCAGCCGGGATCACAGAAGAAAAATCCTTATACTGGAAGTCAATGTCCACATTACCCCCAATCCCCTTTACAGAACCGCTGCTGGTTGCCTGCCACATAACCGGATTCGCATAAACCGGCCTTGCAGAATAGCGGGCCACCCACACAGGATAATCCATAAGGCCCATATCCAGCTTATTTGCCAGCCAGTTATCATTCGCATAAATAATAGGATAGTATCCGGCCTCTGAAATACGGCTGCAGAAGGCATTGGCAATCTCCGCCAGCTGTTCCTTGGAAAGAGCCCCCTGGGTAGAATCCTCCATATCAAAGGCCACCGGATAAGAAACCGGATAATCGTGGATCAGATCAAGGACAAAATCAGCCTCCTGGCGCGCCATTTCCACGTCTGTAGCCAGGGAATAAATATAAACACCTACCTTGATCCCCGCAGCACTGGCCTGCTGTATATTTTTATGAAAATAGGGATCCACTGCCCCCTTGGAGCGGGTTCCCAGCATTACAAAAGAAACATCATCTGCCGCCACCTGTTTCCAGTCAATATCCCCCTGCCAGCGTGACACATCAATGCCCCTTGCAAGTACATTTGGGATCGCACTGCCGTCCGGCATCTGGTAAACACCGTTTACCTTTTTCCATGCATTTGGGTTGGAAGGGGCTGCAGTCTTAGAACCCTCTGAGGTCTGGCTGCTTCCATTGCTGTTTCCTGCATTCCCGGCACCTGGCCCTGCATTATCCTGGCCCTCCCTGCTGCCGCCGGGCCCTTCCGAGCTGATAAAAGCACTTTCCCCAGGCCCTATGGCAAATGCAGTGCCTGCAGGCCCTAAAACGGCAGTTCCAAGAACTCCGGTCAGTACCAGGCCCCGGACTCCCTTTATTATGTATGTTTTTCCTCTCATCTTACGCTCCGTTTCAGAAAAAGAGGGGGCATCCGCAAGCATACCATGTCACAGACACCCCCTAACCAATTATAATATCCCCAGGATCAGCCTGGCCCGTCTGTACGCCCCGGCTGCAAAGAATCAGAATCGGAAGAACCTCCCGGACTGGTTGACGGGCTCTGGTTTCCAGAGCCGGAAGGCGAGCTGCCCGAATTACTGGAGCCAGGCCCATTGCTGCTGATCCCGGAGGAGCCTCCGGAAACTCCCGGGCCTCCGTTTTCTCCAGACACGCCGCTTCCACCCGGCGTTGTCTCTGTCGGATTCTGAGCAGACACACCGCTGGCATTCTGACATACACCGCTGGCATCAAAGGTATAATCTGTACCGTTGATATTGGCCGTTCTTCCTGCGATCATCTTTCCGCTGTCTGCCGGATTCAGATAATAGTACTTCCCGTTCAGCTGTATCCAGCCGGTCATCATATGGCCATTGCTGTTAAAATAATACCAGGAATTGTCAATCTGCTTCCAGCCGGTTGCCATAGCACCGTTGCCGGTGTCCATATAATACTTATTTCCCTCGCTGTCATTTAACCAGCCTGTAAGCATACGCCCGTCTGTATTCAGGTAAAAGTAATTCTTATCTACCTTTGCCCAGCCTGTCATCATCTTTCCGTCTGCCCCGAACAGGTACCAGTTGTCCTTGATCTGTGCCCATGAATTCACAACACACTTGCCGTTGCTCTGGAAATAATACCAGGCCTTGTCCATCTCGCGCCAGCCGGTGGCCATGGTCCCGTTGCCCCGCATAAAGTAATAATCATAGCCGGAACCGTTCTTAATCTTAAGCCAGCCAGTCACCATCGTTCCGTCATCCAGCATATAGTACCATTTTCCATACTCCGGATTGATCCACCCCGTCGCCATAACGCCGCTGGGCTTAAAGAAATACCATTTTCCGTCAATCTGCTTAAAACCCTTTGACATATATCCTGTTGAAAGGTCCATGTAATACCATCCGTCGGACGTCTGGAGCCAGCCAGTATGGTTTTTTCCCTGATTTACATAAACCCACTGGTCATTGGTCTTAGCCCATCCATCTGCCGCATAGGAAGTAAATGCCGCGCCAGCTGACATAACGGCAATGACACTGGCTGCCCCTAACGCCGCCAAGTATTTTTTACGTCCCATTTTTCTCCTCCTGTCCTGCCGCAACCGGCATTGCTTTCATCACGTAACAGTTCAGCCCTGCATCTTCGCACGGCTGAACGGATATCAAATTATCTCGATTATAGCACATTTTATTAATAAATGAATGACATTTTTATTACGATTTCTAAATTTTCCCTAAACACAGTAACCGTTCAGAGGGCGGGATATCAAAGCATTTCCTTCTTTAATTTCCTGTAATAGGACTTTGCATACCGGTACATGATCAGCGTATATTCCCCAAATTCATCCCCAAGAGAAGACTTATACACTGCCCACAGGCTCCACAAAAATCCTCCCAGTGCTGCATTGGCAAAAAGGGCAAACCGCTCCTCCTTTGTCAGCTCCCTTCCAAGGTACAGACAGGCCAGGCGCTCTGTCTCCTCCTCACTATAGTAAGAATAAATAGCACACATGGAAATATCCAGCATAGGGTCACTCATGCCTGCATATTCCCAATCCAGGAGTTTTGCACTGCCGTCTTTAAAAATCAGGAAGTTATCCACATTTGCATCAATATGGCAGAGGCACTGCGGACGGTCCATCTTATCCAGACTGTCCATCAGCTCATTCATCCAGCCCCTTACCCTTTCATAATCCTCATAGGGTATGCCTCCATGGGACAGGCACAGCCTTTCATAAAATGCAATGTGCTCCCGGATATCAAAGCAATGACCCACCTGGATATCCGACTGATGAAGGCGGCGCACGATCCCCATACAGGTTTCCATATCCTTCCAGTCAGAAGCGTCGGCATTGCGGGCATCCTCATAATATTCCGATATCTTATAGCCTGTATCCTCATTCATATAAACCACATGCTCTGTGATCTTAAGAGGTGCAATGGCGTCATACACCTGCTTTTCCTGCTTCCTGTTGATCAAAAGCCCTGTACCCGGCCCCGGGATCCGGCAGATAAAGGGACGTCCCTGTACCTGGAACAGGAAGGATTTATTTGTCATGCCTGATTTTAAACACCGGATATCCGTAATACCTGATTCCGGAACCTCAAATACCTGTGACACCAGCTTCATGGCCGTATTGTCCGAATGGTTCTGGTACTTGGGGTCAAAAAGCCGCAATTCCTCCAGGTTTTCAAACTCATACACCTGATCTTCCGGCTGCCGGTTAATATCCATCTCGATCTCATGCCATCTGGAGGAGGGAAGGCCGCTGGCCTCCTCTGTGCGTTTCAGCAGGGCCTCGTCCGCCTTCTCAATCCTCCGCTTTGCCTCTCCGCTCAGCATATCTGCAAAGGGCTGCTCCCAGTAAAACTGTTCCGTACCCGGTATCTCATAGTAGGCCTCCAGCACCGGAAGGAACTGCTCTGAAAATTCCCTGGAAAGATAAACCGGGCCGTACATGAACCACTGACCGCAGCCTCCTACATTGACCCCGGTGATCCTCCCCTTCTTGTTAAAGGAAAGGCACCACTCCTTCGTTTCCCCCTCTTCAAAGGAGGCGCTGTACCAGGCCCCGCACTCATAGGCATGATACATATTTTCCCGCATCCAGTTATCAGAAGAAAGGATGTACATATTGCGGCCCTTTAACACCTTTCTGGCCCGGTAGATGGTAGCCAGCGTATTTTTACTGGAATATTCCGGATTATAAAGAAGCTTTACTCCATATTTATCAATGAGATATTCAAATTTTTCCTTCAGATAACCCACAGCAATGGTAATGTCGCAGATTCCTGCTTCGTGAAGCTGGCTTATCTGACGCTCGATCATTCGCTCTCCGAAAACCTCCAAAAGCCCCTTAGGTGTTTCAAAGGTAAGAGGAACAAACCGGGAGCCAAATCCGGCGGCAATGATCAATGCCCCATCCACCTTATAGGGCTCCAGCAGCTTTTTTCCTCCCTCTAAAAGCTGCCACCTTCCATCCTCCTCTTTTATATAACCCCGGCTGATGCACTCCTTCAGCAGGCCGTTGACTGTTCCAAGAGACACATCCAGCCTCTGGGCCAGCTCCCTCTGTGTAAGACCCGGCTGCTCCATCACATTCCTGCACACAAGTCCATATCGGTCCATTCTCTCCAGCTCCTTCGTTTTTATGTTCAAAATAGTTTGTTTTTCAAAAGTTATGAACATTATAACACACAGGGCAGAAAATGCAAGCAGACCCAATAAAAAAGGAGCCTCTCTCAGGAAGCTCCCTCTTACACAGTAACAGTTCTTATACCTCAAAAATTAGATCACCATAGCTTGGCATTGGCCAGAGCTCTTTGTCAACCAGCATTTCCAGACGGTCTACAGGAGCGCGGAGAGCCTCCATTGCAGGAACCACCTGAAGATGATAAGCCATTGCCTGTTCCCTGCCGGATACCATGGCTGCCGCCTTCTCCGTCTCATCCTGAAGCTTTGCCAGGGCGAGCCTGGTTTCTGTCAGCAGATCAGAGGTTTCCACCAGAAGCTCTGTCTGTGTGCTTACATCTGCATACTCACAGGCTGACCTTACTGCATTGACAGATGCAGCCAGCTGGGAGACGTATTTGATGGCTGCCGGGATAAACTGCTTTCCTGCCATATCCATCATGGTCCTTGCCTCAATATTGATCGCCTTCGCATAGGCCTCATATTCTACCTCAACCCTGGAGCGCAGCTCCGCCTCTGTAAAGACGCCGAAGGTCTCAAACAGCCGGACTGCCTTATCCGTTACAAGGGCCGGGATCGCATCTACCATAGAGCGAAGGTTTGGAAGGCCCCTGCGCTCTGCCTCCTGTACCCACTCCTGGGAATATCCGTTTCCGTTAAACACAATGCGCCTGTGCTCCGTCAGCATCTCCTTGATCAGATCATGCACAGCCAGATCAAAGTCCTCCGCCTGCTCCAGCTTGTCTGCCGCTTCCTTAAATGCCTCTGCCGCAATGGTATTTAAAACCGTATTTGGAGATGCAATGGAATCGGAGGAGCCTACCATACGGAATTCAAACTTATTTCCGGTAAATGCAAATGGAGAAGTACGGTTGCGGTCAGTTGCATCCTTATCCAGATCAGGAAGGATATCAACGCCTGTCTTTAAGGTACCGCCCTTCTTTGAATGGGTTGCCTCGCCTGTATCGCAGAGCTGGTCGATCACATCCTCCAGCTGCTCACCCAGGAAAATAGAGATGATAGCAGGCGGAGCCTCATTTGCCCCCAGACGGTGGTCATTTCCTGCCACAGAAGCAGATTCCCTTAAAAGGTCTGCATGGACATCCACAGCCTTGATAATGCAGGCAAGCACCAGAAGGAACTGGATATTTTCATGAGGCGTATCCCCCGGATTCATCATATTGGTGCCGTCATCTGCTGTCAGAGACCAGTTGTTGTGCTTTCCGGAGCCATTTACACCTGCAAATGGCTTCTCATGAAGAAGACATGCCATACCATGGCGCCCTGCTACCTTTTTCAGTGTCTCCATCACAATCTGGTTGTGGTCTACTGCCTGGTTTGCCCCCTCATAGATCGGAGCCAGCTCATGCTGGGCCGGTGCAGCCTCGTTGTGCTGTGTTTTTGCCGGCACGCCCAGCTTCCACAGCTCCTTATTGACATCGCTCATGTAAGCGCCGATGCGCTCCCGGATGCTTCCGAAATAATGGTCATCCATCTCCTGACCCTTAGGAGGCATGGCCCCGAACAGAGTGCGTCCTGTATAGATTAAATCCTTGCGCTGCAGGTATTTCTGACGGTCTACCAGAAAATATTCCTGCTCAGAACCAACAGACGGGGTCACACGCTTTGCAGTTGTATTTCCAAACAGGCGCAGGATCCGCAGGGCCTGCTCGTTGACTGCCTGGATCGAACGCAGAAGCGGTGTCTTCTTGTCCAGGGCCTCACCTGTATAGGAGCAGAAGGAGGTAGGGATACATAAGGTCACTCCCAGCGCATCTTCCTTTAAGAAAGCAGGTGAAGTACAGTCCCAAACAGTATATCCTCTTGCCTCAAAGGTAGCGCGAAGCCCTCCTGACGGGAAAGAAGATGCATCCGGCTCTCCCTTGATCAGCTCTTTCCCTGAAAATTCCATAATTACCCGGCCGTCGCTGGGTGCAGATATAAATGAATCATGCTTTTCTGCCGTAATTCCGGTCAGCGGCTGGAACCAGTGGCTGAAATGGGTTGCACCATGTTCAATGGCCCAGTCCTTCATGGCATGGGCTACCACATCTGCAATGCTTGGGTCAAGCTCTGCGCCGTCCTCAATGGTTTTTTTCAGTTTTTTATACACGCTCTTTGGAAGGCGGTCCCTCATAACAGCGTCATTAAATACATCCCTTCCAAATAATTCGGCCATATGTACTGCTTCGCTCATTGCTTCTCCATCCTCTCTTTTCTCGCACAGCCGCCGGCCACAAGGCCCTGTTGCCTGTTTCATGGCAGCTTCCTACTAAAAAGGCGTTCTCCCATTGAGAGAGAACACCTAAGTTCTTTACTAAAATAAACGATTTTTTTCAAAATTGCAAGTATGTTTTTTCAAAACATCCTACGTTTATTCTAATAATCATTATGAAGCTGGAGTTATCAAGCCTTTCCAACGGAACCAAACAGCTCCATTTTCTCCTTAACAGTTGCCTTGATCGCATCTGCACCTGGCGCCAGAAGCTTTCTCGGGTCAAAGCCCTTGCCCTGCAGATCCTTGCCTGCCTCAATATAGGTTCTTGTAGCAGATGCAAAGCTCAGCTGGCACTCTGTATTTACATTGATCTTTGCAACGCCCAGGCTGATCGCCTGCTTGATCATATCCTCCGGAATTCCAGTGCCGCCATGAAGGACCAGAGGCATATCGCCTACCGCTGCCTTGATCTGCTCTAATACGTCAAAACGGAGGCCCTGCCAGTTTTCCGGGTATTTTCCATGGATGTTTCCAATTCCTGCTGCCAGGAAATCAATGCCTAAGTCAGCAATCTTCTTGCACTCATTGGGGTCTGCGCACTCGCCCATTCCCACAACGCCGTCTTCCTCGCCGCCGATCGAACCGACCTCAGCCTCCAGGGACATTCCCATCTCATGAGCAACCCTTACCAGTTCCTTGGTCTTTTCAATGTTCTCCTCAAATGGATAGTGGGAGCCATCGAACATAATAGAAGAAAATCCGGCCTTGATACATTTATAGCAGCCCTCGTAGGTTCCATGGTCCAGATGAAGGGCAACGGGAACCGTAATATTTAACTCCTCTGTCATGGCCTTTACCATAGCAGCAACGGTCTTAAATCCGGTCATATACTTGCCTGCGCCCTCAGATACACCTAAAATAACTGGTGACTGAAGCTCCTGGGCAGTCTGCAGGACCGCCTTTGCCCACTCCAGGTTATTAATGTTGAAATGGCCAACTGCGTACTTGCCTTCCCTTGCCTTCACGAGCATTTCTCTTGCTGGTACAATCATGATGTTACCTCCTTATTTTATAACGCTTTGATTTCTCTGCCTTATCCAGTCCATTATAGAGCAAAAAGGTACAAAAAGGAAGCTTTTTTTCTCGGGCTTTGGGCTTTGGGAGTGCATCAGATATTCAGTATCTCTTTCACCATCTCCTCCATGGACTCCACATCACACTCCCTGCTATGGCGGATGGGGGCTGTACGGATCTCCTCCACTGCTTTTGGAATAGGAATACCGGAAAGCCGGCTTAAACGGTCTGCGATCTCAAACTCATCCATACCCAGGACAGCCTCTGCGCCCTCAAGAGCCTCCATAACGCTGTGGGAGAATTTATAGGGGCTGGCAGTCGATGCGATCACTGTCTTTGTGGTATCTCCCGTTTCCTTTTTATAAGTCTCATAGACAGCTGCTGCAACGCCTGTATGGGTATCAATGAGGTAGCCTGTATCCTCAAACAGCTTTTTGATCGCCTCTGCCACCTGAGCCTCCGCTGCATAGCCGCCCTTAAAATCAGCCATAAACTGCTTCATGGCCTCTGTAACGCTATAGCTTCCCTCATCTGAAAGGGACTGCATCAGCCTGCTGTTTGCAGCTGCATCACAGCCGGTGGAAAGGTAGATCAGGCGCTCTAAGTTGCTGGACACCAAAATATCCATCGATGGGGAGTTTGTGAGGATAAATTCCCGGTTCCGGTCATAGGTGCCTGTTGTAAAGAAATCATACAGCACCTTATTTTCATTGGACGCGCAGATCAGGGTCTTAATGGGGATACCCATGGACTTTGCAAAATAAGCTGCCAGGATATTTCCAAAATTCCCTGTAGGGACTACCACATTGATCTCCTCGCCGGAAGCGATCTCCTCATTTTCCAGAAGCTTTGCATAGGCATATACATAATAGACAACCTGGGGAACTAAGCGGCCAATGTTAATGGAGTTTGCGGAAGAAAACTGAAATCCCTTCTCCCCCAGTTCTGCAGCAAGCTCCTTGTCTCCAAACAGCTTCTTTACGCCGGTCTGTGCGTCATCAAAATTTCCATAGATCGCTGCCACTGCCGTATTGTCCCCCTTCTGGGTACGCATCTGCAGCTCCTGCACCCTGCTTACGCCGCCCTTGGGATAAAATACTATGATCCTTGTGCCGGGAACATCCGCAAATCCAGCCATAGCTGCCTTGCCTGTATCGCCGGAGGTTGCAGTAAGAATCACGATCTCTTTTTCCATGTGATTTTTCTTTGCCGCTGTTGTCATCAAATGGGGAAGGATTGACAGTGCCATATCCTTAAATGCAATGGTGTTTCCATGATACAGCTCTAAAAAGTAAGCCCCGTCTGCCTTTGCCAGGGGAGCGATCTCCTCTGTATCAAACTTGCTGTCATAGGCTCTGGCAATACATGTTTTTAATTCTTCCTCTGTGTAATCGGTGAGAAACAGCTTCATAACCTCATAGGCTGTTTCCTGATATGTCATGGAAGCAAGCTGTTCCAGGGATACATCCAGCGCCGGGATCTCGGTAGGCATAAAAAGCCCTCCATCCTGTGCAAGGCCCTGTAATACAGCCTGGGATGCTGTCACATTCTTCTGTCCGCCTCTGGTGCTCTGATATGATAATGCCATGATCTTCTTCCTTTCCTGTGCCTTGTTTCCGGCAGCTGCCTTCCTGGCACTTTTATACTCTGCTTGGGGAAAGTTTAGCACATTTTAAATAGGGGTGCAACCGGATTCAAGAAAATATTTGCCCACAGATCCGGAATGTATTATACTTTTATGGCTGGCATTTGAGTTTCTGACAGCCAGCGTCCATCTTTCATCAAAGGAGTGTTATTCTCATGAATTATAATAAAATCTGCAAAGGGGTCTTCTTAAGCCGCCCCAACCGCTTTATTGCATATGTAGATCTTGACGGTGAAACAGTCACCTGCCACGTTAAAAATACAGGGCGCTGCCGGGAGCTTTTAATCCCCGGAGTCACTGTGATCCTGGAGTTTTTCCCAAAAGCCAAGGAAGCAGGGCGCAAAACCGCCTATGACCTGATTGCCGTCTACAAGGACCGCCTTCTCATTAACATGGATTCCCAGGCCCCCAACAAAGCCGCACTAGAATGGCTCCAGTCCCTCTCCCTCCAGGCCTCTGACCGTACACTGGCCCCGTCCGGATCCCCTTCCCCCTTTGGCAGCCTTATCCCCGCTGATATACGCAGGGAGGTCACCTATAAGGATTCCCGCTTTGATCTGGCCTTTCGCCTGGCTGACCCCAAAAGCGGCGAGAGCCGCCCTGCATTTATGGAGGTAAAGGGCGTCACCCTGGAAGAGAACGGGCAGGTTCGCTTTCCGGATGCGCCTACCGAGCGGGGAGTCAAGCATCTCTGCGGCCTTATGGATGCCCGCAGCCATGGCTTCCTTTCCTACGTGCTCTTTGTGATCCAGATGAAGGGGATCCACAGCTTTTCCCCCAACGATATCACCCATCCGGCCTTCGGACAGACCCTCCGCCAGGCACAGTCACAGGATGTCCAGATCCTGGCCTACGACTGCCTGGTAACCCCGGATTCCATGATGATCGACTCGCCGGTGAAGGTGGTGCTTTAAAAACGGCTACTGATTTTCCTTCAGCCACTCATAAATACAGGTATAATTCTTATCCCCATTGCCCTGGTTGCAGGCTGCCTGGTATACCTGGTATGCCACCTCCGAAACCAGGCTGAAGGCCCCCTGCTCCCTGGCAGTCTCCAGATACAGGCCTAAGTCCTTTTTCATCAGCTTTAGCTGGAAGCCGGGAGTATGATCCCCCTTCATCATATAATTGGGTACATTCCGCTCAAAGGCGTAGCTTCTTCCTGTACTTCCATTTATGATCTCCAGAAATGTCTCATCCTCGATCCCCAGCCTGCGCGCCATGCAGAGCGCCTCTGCCGCTGCCGCTGTATTGACGGAAACCAGCATCTGGTTGATCATCTTCACATCCGACGCACTTCCCACTGCCCCTGTATGGACAAGCTTAGCGCCCATAGCCGCAAAAATATGGCGGCATGCTTCAAATATATCCTTCTCGCCCCCCACCATGATCGTAAGGCTTCCGGCCTTTGCCCCGGCTACTCCGCCGCTGACCGGGGCATCCAGAAAGTGCAGCTTTTTTCCGCTCTCATTCATACAGGACAAAATTTCCTTTTTCGTAGTCCCCTTTGCGGAGGTCATGTCAATGCAGATAAGCCCGTCCCTTGCTTCCTGAATGATGCCCCCATCCTCTGTATAAATGCTGCGTATCTCTTTATCTGCAGGCACAATGGTAAGAATCACATCACAGCACCGGGCCATCTCCCCAATACTGCCAATGGGATGCCCGCCTGCCTGTAAAAATGCCTCCTGGCTCTCCCTTCTGCTGGAATTTGCATATACCTCAAATCCCTTCCTGCACAAATTAAGGGCCATCGGGAGTCCCATATGGCCAAGGCCAATAAATCCTATTTTTCTCATCATATCCTCCTTTTCCCGCCTGTGTCATAAACCTGCCAGGCAGCAGCACTGCGCTTCTATCCCTATCATAGCAACAGGAGCCTTTCCCTGCAAGCATGTTTCTTTTAAGCTCCCTCATTTCATATATTTTGAGAAATTCACTTATCCGTGATATAATGATATTCAAAGCGAAAGGAGGACGAACGCATGGCAGTAAGCTATACAGGACTGTTCCATCTTATGATAGACAAAAAAATGACAAATACCGAAATTGAAGAAATTGTAACCCGTAAACAAGTTATTCGTGATAAAATTACGAAGATTACCGCAGAAATTGAGGTGGCGTATGAATAGCGAATTCCAGTTCTTAATGTACCGGTCTGCTGATGAAGATGTTTCAGTAAATGCAGTTATTCGTAATGAAACAATTTGGCTGACACAAAAATCCATGGCTGAATTATTTGGCGTTGATGTTCCAGCTATTTCCAAGCACCTATCAAATGTTTATGCCGATGGAGAATTACTGAAAGATTCAACTATTTCCAAAATGGAAATAGTTCAGCAAGAAGGCACTCGCCATGTAAAAAGAGAACAGAACTTTTATAATCTGGATGCTATTATTTCCGTTGGATATCGTGTTAATTCCCGTAGGGCAACACAATTTAGAATTTGGGCAACAAGCATTCTGAAAGAATATATGATCAAAGGCTTTGCCATGGACGACGAACGCTTAAAGCAGGGAAAAACGGCATTTGGCAAGGATTACTTCCGTGAATTGCTAGAAAGAGTCCGCTCTATCCGTGCAAGCGAACGCCGTATCTGGCAGCAGATTACAGATATTTTTGCGGAATGCAGCATCGACTATGATAAAAACGCACAGATTACCCATGACTTTTATGCGATGGTTCAAAATAAATTTCACTACGCCATTGCAGGGCAAACTGCGGCGGAAATTGTTTATACCAAAGCAGACAGAACCAAAGAAAACATGGGACTTACCACTTGGAAAAATGCTCCAGATGGTCGCATTTTGAAATCAGATGTGGTAATTGCAAAAAATTATCTGGAGGAAAAACAAATTCGGCAGCTGGAGCGAGCTGTGACAGGATATTTTGATTATATCGAAGATTTGATAGAACGAGAAAACACTTTTACCATGGAGGAATTTACTGCCAGTGTAAACGAGTTTCTAGCATTTCGCAGATACGATATTCTGTGTGACAAAGGAAAAATCTCTAAAAAAATGGCAAAAGAAAAAGCTGCCGCTGAATATTTAGAATTTAATAAGACGCAAAAAATCACTTCTGACTTTGACAAGGCAGTCAAGAAGATGTTGGAGGCAAGTGAACAGCATGAGCAGACTTGAATAGAAAATACATGATCTGATACAGGCATATTCCAGAACAAACTTAAACTGGAAGAAACAAGGATCTGTCTCATACGGAAAAAAGAAAAATTAACCGTCAGATATGCCAAAGACGCTCAACCGTAAAAGTTGAACGTCTTGTTTTTCTTCAGAGAATCTTCATGCCTGCGGTGCACTAAGAAACGTCGGGCATCCGCCCTATTACTATGATCTGCCTTCCATGGCATGAACCATATTTACCACAAACTCATGGCTTGGAACAGCTACACCCAGCTTTTTCGCTGCGCTTACTACTGCACCGCTGATGGTATCCACCTCAGTCTTGCGGCCATCTCTTAAGTCAGCACGGATGGAGGTGCAGCCCTGTGGGTTATGAATAGAAGTCTGACGGACTTTCTCCGTAATCTCCTCCTCATCACAGGTAAGGCCTGCAGCCCTGGCTGTAGCAACTGCCTCATGAATCAGCTGCTTTGTCAGGTTCCATGCATAGGAGTCAGCTGCAATGTAGCCCATATCCACCTGCAGGATACCGGTCACTGCGCTGAGTGAAACATTGGTAAACAGCTTATTCCAGATCAGCTGCTGGATATTGCTGTGGATTATTACCTGAAAACCACAGCAGTCAAAGGCCTCCTTCAGCTTCTCAAGGAAGCCGTCCTTATCCTCTGTAAGCATACCTACATTGGTTCTTCCCTCTCCGCCTCTTCTTACATGCCCCGGTGCCAGAACTGCACCGTTGTCCTCTGTGGTTCCGATAATAATACGGTCCTCTGCAGCGAACTCGCGAAGAAGGTCCTCATGGCCTGCTCCATTCTGAAGCGTTAAAAGCCTTGTTTCAGGGCCAATGAGATGCTTATTTCCTTCCAGGGCAGCCCTTGAAAAGATAGACTTTACAAACAGGATGATCAAATCCACCGGCTCCTGGCCTGCCGTATTGGAAAATGCCTTTGGATGATACAGGTTGGTTGTACCATTCTCATCAATAGCAAGTCCGGCTGTATTAATCTGGTCTACAATCTTCTGATTTGTATCTACAAAGCATACATCATTATGAAGGGAAAGGTGCCCTCCATAAATAGAGCCCATCGCTCCCGCGCCAATTACAGCAATCCTCATACTGCTCTCCTTTATTACTTAGAAAACTCTGCCAGGCCTTCGATCGCGTATGCTCTTACCGGGCAGGAATCCAGTCCATGGATCGGAAGTGGGGAGTAGCTCATGAAGAATACATCTGTATTCAGCTTGTCCAGGTTCTTTAATACTTCCAGGAATACAATATTCTCTGCCATCAGGATATCATGGAATGGCTTTACATCCTCATTGCTGTTCTCAATCGAAACGCCGTCGCCGAAGCCTACGCATTTTACCTTGTGATCGCGGAACCACTCTGCGCTCTCCTTGCCAACTAACAGGCGCTTGTCAGCCTCAGTGTTGGTAGCAGGGGTAAACGGAGCCAGCTTGTAGGAAGAATCGATCAGGACGATATCTCCCTCTTTAATCTTTCCTGCAGTTGCGCGGTCAAGGTCTGCTGCTGTGATATGGGTTCTTGGAGCTACAGTATCCTTAAAATCAACATAGATCGCTCTTCCCATAAAGGTTGTCAGAGGAAGCTCTGCTACGCTTGGCCATGTATCATCATGATGATACGGACATTCGCAGTGGGTTCCCAGATGGCTTGTAAGGTCCATGATGGTGTGGAAATCCGGGATTGGGCCGCCTGTATTGAAGCGGTACATATGACATCTTCTGCTTTCAGTTGCAGGGTCAAGCTCCTTTGTTAAATCCACAATTCTCAATGTTCCCATTTCGTAAACGCACATAAGAATACCTCCTGTTTTATAAAATTATCAGCGGTCAGAATACTCGATCCTGTTGCCGCAGGTGCTCATTGCTTACAACCAGTATACCGCTATACCGGTATGCTGTCAAGTGTGATTCAGCACCAATTCAGCGGGTATTTCTTGACGAAACAGTCCGCAGGTATTACCATAATCATAGATTGGTTCCGCCATGATCCAGTCATACATCTTCCCATGGCCGAACGGTTACTATTATTATATATAAATTCAGAATGGAGAGCAATATCGTTTATGAAAGAAAAAAGTTTTTTACAGTTACAGGCTTATAATTACATTAAAGAACGGATTCTTTCCGGTGAGCTGTCTCCCAATTCCATGTATTCGGAAACGAAGCTCTCCGCAGAGATCGGCGTTTCCCGTACCCCTATGCGGGAAGCCCTGCAGTGCTTAAGCCAGGACGGCTATATTACCATCATCCCAAGCAAAGGCTTTATGATCCGCCAGCTCAACGAAAAGGATATGCTGGAAAGCATCCAGGTCCGCTGTGCCATTGAGGGCTACTGCACCTACATCATTGCGTCGGAGATCCACACTCCAAAGGGCCAGAAGCTTTTAATGGAATTAAAATCCCTGATCGAGCAGATGGAGCATTTTCACGGAAATCCGGAAACCCTTTCCGACTTCATTACCTGCGACCACCAGTTCCATCTTCTTCTGGTAAACTATGTAGGCAATGACGAATTTAACCAGATTTTCCAGCGCCTGCTCTATCTGATCCGCCTTACATCCGAAAGTGCCCTGGCCGTACAGGGACGGATCCAGGGCACTCTTACAGAGCATCAGTCCTATTATGAAGCTTTAAAGGCCGGAAACGGGGCTCTGGCCTATGAGCGCATGATCGACCATCTGAATATGCCTCTCAATATACACATCAAAAATGCCTAATCATTGCTCCAGCCCAGCTTGTCAAAGGCATAAAATACAAGGCTTAAAACCATGCCTACCACACAGGCAAGAACCATGCCTGTAAGCTCAATATTGCCAAATCTGACAGCTGCACCGGAAAGGCCTGTAACAAAAATAACACTGGTCAGCACCTGATTCCGGTTCTGTGAATAATCCACTTTTGAATCCACCAGGATACGCAGTCCGGAAGTGCCGATCATACCATAAAGCAGGAAGGAGATACCTCCGATCACCGGGCCTGGAATCGTGCTGATCAAGGCGGAAAGCTTCCCTACAAAGGAACAGATAATGGATAAAA